>Ga0070728_10000745_pt1 | contig 57702 bp, 54 predicted proteins | sample tdDd471_FD_66723 | JGI IMG/M metagenome (GOLD analysis project Ga0070728, IMG submission 66723) | Marine sediment microbial communities from the Atlantic coast under amendment with organic carbon and nitrate - tdDd47.1 | ecosystem: Environmental > Aquatic > Marine > Coastal > Sediment | place... | reverse complement strand
GAAGGTCAAGGCGGGGCACGTTCTGGTCTTCGGGCCGGACGTGCCGCATCGCACGCAGCCGATCTATGGAGAACGCGTGTCGGTGGAGTTCCGGTGCGCGCCTGTCGCCGGCCGGCGGGGATCGTGGCTCGACTTGGTGCAGGCAACCGTGGAGTCGACGCCGACCGGACGCGAGCTGGTGATGTCGCGGCACCAGCAGACGATCAACCGCTTTCCTGTTCAGGCGGCTCCGCAACGGGCCAAGCCGGACCGGCCTGCACCGCCGGTCGACGGTGAGCCATCGGCGGTCGGCTAGGCCGAAGGCGCCCGTCGGTCCTGCGCGGCGACGATCGCCGCGAGCAGCGCCGCCGCCGGCAGCACCAGGCGTTCTGGCGTGTCGAGCGACAGCGCGGTCATGCCGGCGACCAGCGACCACAGTACCGGCACCGCCAGCAGGGGCCACCGGATCGGTCGGTCCATGAGCAGCAGACCGAGGGTGAGCAGGACGGTCGGGTCCGGGGCGGCGCCGACCCAACGAAGGCTCGCCCAGTCTTGGCCGGCCAGCAGGCCCAGCAGCGGGTGGCCGGCGATCGCCAGGGCCGCCAGGCCGCAGCCGATCCGGCCGGCGGTGTGGTCCTTGACCCGGTAGATCAGTTGCTTCCGCCACACGCCGGTCCAGAGCAGCAAGGCGGCCTGGACGACGAAGAAGCCGCCGTAGACCGGCGCCATGAAGTCGATGGTCGCGGCGTAGCGCATCTGGAAGACGATCCCGACCCAGGCCCAGGCGGCGGCGAGGAACAGCGACGCCATCCGGTCGCCGCCGCGCACCGGCCGGACGGCGTGGCCGAGCACGGCGACCGCGATCAGCACGGCGGCGGCCGGCAGCGGCACGATCGCGGCGTTGTACCGGGCCAGCAGCGAGTCCAGGACCTCGGCGGTATAGGGCAGGACCGGGATCACCTACAGGCTCTCGACGTAGTCGATCATGCGCTTGCGCAGCGCCGCGTCGGGCAGCGGGCCGTGCAGGGCGCCCATGTTCTCGCGCATGTGGTCGACCCGGCTGGTCGCCGGAATCGCGCAGGTCACCGCCGGGTGGGAGATCACGAACTTCAGGAAGAACTGCGCCCAGTTGGCGCAGCCGATCTCGCCGGCCCATTCCGGCAGCGGATGGCGGGCGAACATCTCGAACAGCTGCTTCTGCCGGAACGGCCGGTTCACGATCACGCCGAGCCCGCGCTCGGCGGCCAGCGGCAGCAGCCGGCGCTCGGCCTCGCGGTCGACGATGTTGTAGGTGAACTGCACCAGGTCGACCGGCCGCGACGCCATGATCCGCTCCATCTCGGCATGCCGGCCGCCGTGCGAGGTGGTGATGCCGATCAGCCGGACCCGGCCGGCCTGCCTGTCGGCCAGCAGGGTCTCGAGGTGGCCCTCCCAGTTCAGCAGGTTGTGGATCTGCATGGCGTCGAACCGCTCGACCCCCCACAGCCGCCGGGACTCCGCCATCTGCTCCGGTCCGTTGTCCTGCCACCAGGTCCACACCTTGGTGGCCGAGAACAGCGGCACGTCGGCCGGCAGCCTCGACAGGCAGTAGCCGATCACTTCCTCCGACGTGCCGTACATCGGCGAGGAATCGACGACCCTGCCGCCGAGCTCGAAGAAGGTCCGCAGCACCTCCAGGCGGCGGTCGCGCAACCTCCGGTCGTCGCCGACGTTGAAGGTGATCCAGGTGCCCATGCCGACGGCGGGGATGCGCTCGCCGGTCGCCGGGATCGGGCGGGCGAGGGGCACGGCGTCGGCGGCCCGGGCCGGGGAGCGGCCGAACCCGGCGGTGGCGGCCAGGGACGCCAGGAGGGTTCGGCGGTCCAGGGGCGGGAGGCGATCGGTCATCCCCGGGATATGGCGCGCCGCCGGGCCACGGCCAACCCCGAGAGTGTCAGAACAGTGGCGTCAGGACAGGCCGGTCACCGGCAGCAGCGCCCCGTGCACGGCGCGGGCGTCGTCGGACGCCAGGAACGCGATGGCCGCCGCCAGGTCGTCCACCTCTACCGGCGATACGATGGTGTTGAGCGACCTGAGAGTCGCCACCGAGGTGGTAGTGCCCGCAATCGACGGGGCGCCGGTTTAGTCGGAGAAGCCGTTGAGGTGAATGATTCGAGCGTACGCCTTGCCCCAAAACGCGATATCATACCATAGTCGGCTCGTGTAGGCGGTATTTAACTAAGGATGAATCATGAACAGCTATGCATTTTGGAACAATAAGGGAGGGGTTGGGAAGAGCTTCCTGTGTTTCGTTGCTTCAACGGAATATGCACATAGGTATCCAGATTCGGATGTTTATGTGATCGATCTGTGTCCACAGGGAAATGTATCGGAGACGTTGCTTGGCGGTTTTGATTTCGAGGCAAAGGCAATAAATAGTTTGATATCGGGAAAAAGACGGAAGACAGTTGCAGGATATTTAGAGGAAAGATTAAATTCACCGTTTAGAATGGTTGACGAAGTCGAAGAATATATTTCACACCCAAACGAGTTTAATAAAAAAATTCCAGAAAATCTTTGGTTAGTATGTGGGGACAATTTACTAGAGTTGCTGTCTGAGGCAATTCGTCAAACATCTCAGCTGTCGATTCCTACTAACGCTTGGAGCCAAGTGATATTGTGGGTGTCTGATTTGACGGCGGCTCTTCGGAAGCGAAATTCTCCTCGAGACGCAATGTTTATTATTGATTGTAACCCAAGTTTTGCAATTTATACTCAACTGGGTTTGGCTGCAGCGCAAAATGTTGTGGTTCCATTTACTGGGGATGATAGTTCGCGTCGTGCGATAGAGAATGTCATTGCGCTTTTGTATGGTGTGGGCGATCAGCATACTCAGACTTACGCTCGTATCAGTTTTGCCAAGAGGGCCGTTGAAGAAGGACTATCGCAGCCTAAATTGCATACGTTTGTGTCGAATAGAGTGACATTATACGACGGAAAACCTAGTAAGGCATTTCAGGTTGTTAGTGAGCGGGTGAAGAAGACTGTCGACCGAATATACGAAAAGCATCGGGGGTTCTATGCGAACCCCAGTCAGAAACCGAGTGAGGCATTTGTTCAGGTCCCCGACTATCATGGCGCATACATATTGTCGGCAACCACGGGAACGCCACTTCATCGCCTAACGGCAGGCCCTAAGATCTTGGACGGCGAGAGAATTCAAATAAATCCGGAGCCGCTTGGTAGATATCGTGCTGCTCTGGATGCGTTTGTCTCTCGACTTTAGTGATGCCATGTCCAGCATTGCGTTTTCCAAGTTCTTGGATTCTCAGGACCTGGCGATAATGCTGCGAAAGACAGCTCAGGACGTGCGTCTGCGACCAATAAAGTGGGATGTTAAACAAAAATATTATCATGCGTCACTGACGGCATCGGTTGCGGGGTGGGATAATTACGTAAAGTCGGTGGTTCGTGAATTTTATAGAAGTTTGAGCAATCCGCTGGATCAAAGATATGCATTCGCCCATTCGCTTGCCGGCGATATGTCTGAAAAAGTCCTTTCGAGGCTTAATACGCCGGATCGTGATCAAGCAAGAAATGCAATCTTATTGTGCACTGGGTATGATCCAATAAATGACTGGACATGGCGCAAAGCACAGATGTCGGCGACAGATGTTAAGGAGTTTCTGGCTGATATATTTAGAGTAAGGCATAGTTATGCTCATGGGTTTGCACTCCCCAGTACGGCATGGACTAGAACGCCAACCGGAAAAGTTCAGCTCTCCAGTATAAGCTTGGCGCGTGTTGAGGCATTTTTGCGACACTTAGCGAAAAGGACCGATAATGGCCTTCGGGGTCATGCAAAAACGGTAACTCAAGGTTTAATTGTTTGGTGATAGTAAAGTGTCATCTCGCGCATTTTATGGGGCACGATAACTGTCGGTAGCCAATGTCACTAAGACAGCCCGGTCACCGGCAGCAGCGCGCCGTGCACGGCGCGGGCGTCGTCGGACGCCAGGAACGCGATGGCCGCCGCCAGGTCCTCCAGCGCCACCCACTTGCCCGGGTCGGCCTTCGGCATGGCGGCCCGGTTCTGCGGGGTGTCGAGGATCGTCGGCAGCACGCAGTTCACGTTGATGCCCTTGCCGCGCAGCTCGGCCGACGCGCTCTCGGTCGCCCGCATGACAGCCGACTTGGCGGCGCAGTAGGCGCCCATGCCGGCCACGCCCTTGAGGGCGGCGTGGGCACCGACGGTGACGATCTTGCCGGAGCCCTGGGCGATCATGCCCGGCGTGACCGCCGCCAGCAGCGGCAGCAGCGTGCCGATGTTGAGCCGGTGCATGCGCTCCCACATCTCGGCCTCGGTCTCGTGCACCGGCGGTCCCATGTCGAAGCCGCCGGCCAGCGCGACCGCGACGTCGATGGTGCCGATCCGGCCGGCGGCCGAGGCCAGCGCGGTCTTCACGGCGGCCTTGTCTAGCAGGTCGACGGCGATCCCGAGGTGGTCGCCCGGCAGCTCGCCGGCGAGCGCGGCGGCGCGCTCGGCGTCGCGGTCGATCACCACCAGCGTGGCGTCCTCGCTGGCGAATCGGGCGGTCACCGCCCGGCCGAGGTTGCCGGCGGCGCCGGTGATCGCGACGACCTTGTTCGAGAAGCGGGCCATATGGTCCTCCGATTGGCTGGTCGGCGCATCATCGCCAGGGTCGGTGGCTGCGTCGAGGGGCCCGTCGATGCGGCCGGTGGGTCCCGGCTCGCGCTTCGCGCGTCCGGGATGAGGTGTGGAGAGAGGGCTGCCTGTAGAGCCCTCATCCCGGCCGGAGCGGCGGAGCCGCGGAAAGCCGGGACCCACCCGCCGCCGCTTCGCGCGTCAGCGCCGGCGGCGCGACCGGACGACCACCAGGAACACCGCGACCGCGACGCAGGCGAGCGCGGTGTAGTCGACCAGGTGCGGGGTGACCCCGAACATCAGCTGGTTCGCGAACACGCCGATCACCGGCACCATCAGGGTGCCGACGGTCGAGGCGACCACCGGCAGCATCGCCACCACGGTGAAGTACGCCCAGTAGCAGATGATCCCGGTGATCAGCATGTTGTAGGCGAGCGACAGCAGCGGGCCGACGGTGACGGTCCCGATGTTGTGCCAGTCCCACGCCACCGCGACGACGGCGATCGGGATCACGCCGATCAGGTGCTGCCAGCCGACCGCCACGGTGACCGGCATCGACAGGCGGGCGTGCTTGATCACCACGGTCCCCGCACCCCACGACACCGCCCCGCCGAGGATCAGCAGCGGGCCGAGGATCGATCTGCCGAGCGCCGCCGCGTCGACCGAGAACAGCAGCGCCATGCCGACCAGCCCGACCACCAGCCCGGCCACCTGCCGGACGCTCAGGCGCTCCTTCAGGACGACGGTGCCGATCACGGTGGCCCACAGCGGCATGGTGTAGGCGATGATGCCGGCGCGGCCGGCGTCCATCAGGGTGATGCCGTAGGCGACGAACACGTTGAACAGCGTGATGTTCAGCAGGCCGCCGAAGATCAGCAGCCGCCACTCGCCGGCCGGCACCCGCAGCGAATGGCCGTTGAACGCCGAGATCGCGAACAGCCCGGCGCAGGACACGACGCTGGCGCCGGCCCGGAACACCCAGGGCGGGATCTCCGCCAGCCCGACCTTCATGATCGGCCAGTTGAACCCCCACAGCACCGCGATCATCGCCAGCAGGGCGACGGCCAGGAGCGGGGTGCCGCTGCGTTCGGCGGGAGGTGCGGCTGCGGGCTGGGACACCATGGTCTCCGGTCGATCAGCGGGCGGTCGAGGTCGGCTGCAGGTCCTCGTCGAGCGGGTAGATCGGCCGCCGGACGTGCTTGAAGTCGAGCATCGAGTAGTCCGAGGTGCATACCCCGACGCCGGCGCACTCGACGATCTGCCTGGCGATCGGCTTGAAGCCGGCGCGCCAGTGGATCCGGCTCTTCAGCATCAGGTAGCGCTTGGCGGTCGGGTCGATGCCGAGGCTCTGGAAGCAGGCGTAGTCGTTCGGCTCCTGCTGGGTCGAGACCACCACGATCTCGACCTTGCCGGTGTCCAGCACGGCGGTCGGTCCCATGTCGTTGAGCACGCCGCGGTTCATCGGGCCGAGGTTGCGGAACCGGCCGTCCGACAGCAGGCGCACCCGTCCGGTGACGGTCAGCGGCTCACCCTTGCGGCCGATCGACGGCATGTCGGTCCTGCCGCCGAGCTCGAGCGTGACGGTCGAGCCGACGCCGGCCCTGGCCATCGCCTGGACTGCGTCCGGATCGCACACCGCGAACGCCGCGACGTCCTCCAGCCCGGCCTCGAGGATGCCCTTCAGCACGGTCATGCTGTCCATCGACCCGCCGGACGCGGCGTTGTCGTAGTGGTCGAGCAGCACGATCGGACCCTCGGTCATCGTCTCGGCGCGGGCCAGCGACTGCTCCAGCGGCTCGATCTCGTAGACGAAGGCGGCGCGGTTCTGCCAGGCGAGGTCGAGGATCTCCTTGCACAGGGCGTCGGCCTTGGCCTGGTCGCCGTCGGTGACCACAACTGCGCTGGAGCCGGCCAGCTCGATGTCGGCGTGCGGGAAGCCGGTGAAGAAGGTGGCGCTGAGCGCGCCCTCGGCCTCCATCCGCTTGCACAGCGCCTGGATCTCGCGGTTCGGGAAGTCGTCGGTGCCCTGGCGCATGACGTGCGGCAGCATCGGCCGGTTGCCCCAGGCCATGGTCGGCCTGGCCTTGCCCTTCAGCATGGCGAAGATCGGCCGGGCGGCCCGGATGCCGGTCTCGTAGATGTCGATGTGCGGGTAGGTCTGGTAGCCCGCGACCACGTCGGCGTTGTCGACGATCGCCGGGTACAGGTTGGTGTGCATGTCGAGGGCGACGCCGATCGGCGTGTTCGGGGCCAGCGCCCGGACCCGCGCCAGCAGGGCGCCTTCGCCGTCCTCCAGGCTCTCGGTCACCATGGCGCCGTGCAGGTGCAGCAGGATGGCGTCGCAGCCCTTCGCCACCGCGTCGCAGATCCGGTCGGTCATGTAGGCGTAGGCGGCGTCCTCGACCGGGCCGCTCGGCCAGGCGCTGGCTGCCATCGGGGCGACCATCTCGGCGCCCTCGGCCTCGCACAGCTCGATGAAGGCGCCGAGCGCGGTGCCGGTGCCGCGGAACGCGTCGATCGCCGCCTGGCCTTCGAGCGGGACCGGCTCGGGGTTGCCGCGCGAGAACCGGGCCAGCGGCGTCGGCACGGTCGAGAAGGTGTTGGTCTCGTGCTGCATCATGGCGATGACGACGCGCATGGCGGGAGCCTCCGGGGCGGGTCGGGGGAAAGACCTGGGTGGGACGCCGAGCATAGGCCCGGATCCGGGCCGGCGTCACGTATTGGGAAATGATGGTGCGTCGTCTGCGCGATGGGTCCCGGCTCTCCGCGGCCTTGCCGCTACGGCCGGGATGAGGGAGCGGAGGACGTTCACTTCCGCCTCATCCCGGACGCCGCGGCAGCGGCGATCCGGGACCCGCACGCCCGCCTTCAGCCGCCGCGGATCGGGTCGGTCGCGAGCTGGGCGTTGTAGTAGCGGCGCTCGTGGGTGACTTCCTCGCCGACCCAGTCCGGCAGCTCGACCGGGAACTCCTCGTCGGGCAGCTCGACCTCGGCGATGATCAGGCCGGCGTTCTCGCCGTCGAACACGTCGACTTCCCAGACCAAGCCGCCGAACGGCACCGCGAAGCGCCGCTTCTCGATGACGGCGCCCTGCCGGAGCGCCAGCAGCTCCTCGGCCTCGGCGACCGGGACATCGGTCTCGACCTCCAGGCGAGACAGCCCGGGCACCGCGCTCTTGATCGTCAGGAAGGCGGCGTCGTCGCCCTTGATGCGGACCCGCACCGAGGCCTTGTCGGTCTGCGCCAGATAGGCCTGCCGGATGCGGACCGGCAGGCCGGCGTGCTCGGTCCAGCCCCGGCCGGTCACCAGGAATTTGCGCTCGATCTCGGCGGGCATGGACGGACCTTTCAGCAACGGCGGATTGCGGCGCACCCTGATAGCTCAGCACGCCGCCGCCGTCACGCTCCGAGCCGTTCGCCTTTGGCAATGATGCACTGCAACAGGAGGGGTGGCGTTCACACGAATCCCCATTAGAATGTATACAGACAACGTTCTCCTCGGAGCCTCGGCCGTGCCGCCGCGCACAGTGCCGATGTCCGAAGGAACCTCACATCATCGCGCAAGCGGAGACAGCGACATGGTGAAGTTCGCAATCGGTCAGGGCGTGCATCGCGTGGAAGACAACCGGCTGCTGACCGGTGCCGGGCGATACACGGACGACATCGAGGTCGAGGGCGCCGCGCGCGCCGCGATCCTGCGGTCCCCGGTGGCGCACGCGGTGATCAGGAGCATCGACGTCGAGGCGGCGAAGGCGGCCCCGGGCGTGATCGCGGTCTACACCGGCGCCGACGTCAAGGCCGACGGCCTCGGCGACCTGCCGTGCGTGCCGCCGGCCAACAACAAGGACGGCAGCCCGCGCGCCGACACCCCGCGGCCGATCCTGGCCCAGGCCAAGGTCCGCCACGTCGGCGAGCCGGTTGCCCTGGTGATCGCCGAGACCGCGGTCCAGGCGCGCGACGCGGCCGAGCTGATCGAGGTCGACTACGACGAGCTGGAGGCGACCGTCGACACCGAGGGCGCGGTCGCCGACGGCGCGCCGCAGCTGTTCGACCACATCCCGAACAACCTGGCCTTCGACTGGCAGGACGGCGACGAGGCGGGGGTCGACGCGGCCTTCGCCAAGGCCCACAAGGTCGTGAAGGTGCGGGTCGTCAACAACCGCATCGTCGTGAACTCCATGGAGGTCCGGCCGATCGTCGCCGAGTACGACCCGGCGACCGACCGCTCGACCCTGTGGTCGTCGACCCAGGGCCCGCACGTGTTCCAGACCCTGCTGGCCGAGGCGATCCTGAAGATCGACCCGGCCAAGCTGCGCTGCCGCACCACCGACGTCGGCGGCGGCTTCGGCATGAAGATCTTCCTGTACCCGGAGCAGGCGCTCTGCACCTGGGCCTCGCGCAAGCTGAAGCGGGCGGTGAAGTACCTGCCGGAGCGCTCGGACGCGTTCGTCAGCGACGCCCAGGGCCGCGACAACATCTCCTACGCCGAGGCGGCGGTCGACGCCGACGGCGTGATCCAGGCGCTGCGGGTGACCACCTACGCGGCACTCGGCGGCTATCTCCACCACATGGGCGCGTTCATCCCGACCGCCGCCGGCACCCACATGCTGTCGGGCGTCTACAAGATCCCGCTGGTCTACGTGAACGTGAAGGGCGTGCTGAACAACACGGTGCCGACCGACGCCTACCGCGGCGCCGGCCGCCCGGAGGCCGCCTACCTGATCGAGCGGGTGATCGACAGCGTCGGCTACGAGATGGGCCTGACTCCCGACGAGGTGCGGCGCCGCAACTTCATCCCGCCGGAGGCGATGCCGTACAAGACGCCGCTCGGCAACGTCTACGACACCGGCGAGTTCAAGACGCTGATGGAAGAGGCGATGGAGCGGGCCGACTGGGCCGGGTTCCCGGCGCGCCGGGAGGCGGCGAAGAAGCGCGGCATGCTGCGCGGCATCGGCATGGGCTACTACATCGAGAAGTGCGGCGGCGGCAGCCCGGAGACCGCGGACGTCCGGTTCACCGACGAGGGCAGGATCGAGATCCGCATCGGCACCCAGTCGAACGGCCAGGGCCACGAGACCGCCTACGCCCAGATCCTGTCCGACACCATCGGGATCGACGGCGACAAGATCAGGGTGATCCAGGGCGACACCGACGACACACCGAAGGGCATGACCGGCGGCTCGCGCTCGGTTCCGGTCGGCGGTGCGGCGGTGCTGCTGGCGGGCCGGCAGATCGTCGAGAAGGCCAAGAAGATCGCCGCCAACGCCATGGAGGCGGCGGCCGCCGACATCGAGTTCGCCGACGGCACCTTCACGGTCGCCGGCACCGACAAGCGGATGACCATCGAGGAGGTGGCCAAGGCCTCGAAGGAGGCGGCGAACCTGGACGACGGCATGACGCCGGGCCTCGACGAGATCCACGAGCGCAAGCCGGAGGCCGCGACCTACCCGAACGGCTGCCACATCGTCGAGCTCGAGATCGACCCCGACACCGGCACCTTCGGGATCGAGCGCTACACGATCGTCGACGACTTCGGCGAGACCATCAATCCGGCGCTGCTGGCCGGCCAGGTGCACGGCGGCATCGTCCAGGGCTACGGCCAGGCGGTCACCGAGCACACCGTGTACGAGGACGGCAGCGGCCAGCTGGTGACCGGCTCGTTCATGGACTACGGCCTGCCGCGGGCCGGCGACGTGCCGATGTTCGACTTCAACGTCCACAACGTGCGCTGCACCACCAACCCGCTCGGCATCAAGGGCTCGGGCGAGGCCGGTGCGATCGGCGCGCCGCCGGCGTTGATCTCGGCGATCGTCGACGCCCTGCACGAGACCACGGGCCTGACCCACATCGACATGCCGGCGACCCCGCTGTCGATCTGGCAGACCCTCCAGGACGCCAAGGCCGGCGAGGCGGCCTGAGGCGGTGATCGTTGCCGCTGGCGGGTTCCCGTGAGCCCGCCAGCGGGGACTCAACCGCCCGGTGCCCGTCGGGTATGGTGACCGAAATCTCCGCGTTCCCGGATTCGGCACCATGGCCAGGCACGCATTGCCGTTCGTCTTCGTGTTGCTGGCTTTAGCCGGTCCGGCAGCGGGTGGCCAGACCGGGCCGGCGGCCGCTTCCGGCGATTGCGGCACCAAGTGGTACTCGGCCCGCCTGACGAACTACGAATCCTATCCCGACCCAGGCAGCGCCGAGTGCATCCGCTACAGCGGCTGCAGGTGGGCCGGCTCCTTCTACGGCCTGGAGGGCCGGCGAAGCCTGCGATGGGTCCAGGACCACAACATCGTGGCCGTTCACCTGAAGGACTGGAGTTGGCTCGGCCTCAAGACTCTCGGGCTGCGGCAGGGCGATCACCGGATCGAAGCCAGGGTCTACGACGCTTGCTCGGATGCCGACTGCGACGACTGCTGTAGCCGGAACCTCGGTGGCGACGGCTATCTGATCGACATCGAGAAGCACACCATGGAGCGCTTCGGCGCCGGCGACGGCATCGTCGAATTCCAGATCTGCGACTGAATGCAGCGGCCGGCCATGCCGGCGTCGACGTCGCGAGCAATTCTCCGGCCTCACACTTCTTGACCCCTGGGCGGGGCGCTGGAGTTCGTGGACCCGCGCGGGGCTGCGCCGATGATGTACGCGCCGGCGGTGAAGATCGGCATCGAGGGCTGCGTGACCGCCGGCCTCGGCGGGCGCCGCTACCCGCGCGGGCCGGCGAGCTGGTGATGTTTCCGTCCTGGCAGCGCCACTCGGTCACCCGCTATCTCGGCGACGGCACCCTGGTCTCGATCGCCTTCGACCTCGGCCTCCGACCGGGCCGGGACGTTCCCGGACTCGTGAGCCCGTGCCGGGCTTGACCCCGATGGCCGCCGGGATAAGGTCGCAGCCGACTTTCCTGGCGCGCCGTCCGCGCGCGCTTCCACGACGCGTCGTCAGCCGCGCCGCCAGCGATCCCATGAGGGGGGACCCGATGATCGAACTGTACACCTGGAAGACCTCGAACGGCCGCAAGGCCTCGATCATGCTCGAGGAGCTCGGGCTGCCCTACAACGTCCACCCGATCAACATCGGCCAGGACGACCAGTTCACCCCGGAGTTCGTCAAGATCAACCCGAACTCCAAGATCCCGGCGATCGTCGACACCGACGGCCCGGGCGGCAAGCCGTACGCCCTGTTCGAGTCCGGTGCGATCCTGATGTACCTCGCCGAGAAGACCGGCAAGCTGATGCCGCAGGACACCGCCGCGCGGTACCAGGTCATCCAGTGGCTGATGTTCCAGATGGGCGGCGTCGGCCCGATCTTCGGCCAGGTCCACCACTTCGAGCGCGCCGCCAAGGAGGACGTGCCGTACGGCAAGAAGCGCTACGGCACCGAGTGCCGGCGGCTCTACGCGGTGATGAACGCGCATCTCGAGGGCAAGAGCTTCTTCGCCAACGACGAGTACTCGATCGCCGACATCGCCATCCTGCCGTGGGTGGCGCGCTACGAGTGGCAGCAGGTCGACCTCAACGACTACCCGAACGTGAAGCGCTGGTTCGACAGCCTGATGGCCCGCCCGGCCGTGCAGCGCGGCATGGAGATCCCGGCGAGCTGAGCCGGAGGGCAGGGGCGTCCGTCGCTTCGCGGGTCCCGGCTCCGTCTCGCCTGCGGCGATCCGGTCCGGGATGAGGGAGTGCAGGGCAATCTCTTCTCGTCATCCCGGCCGTAGCGGCGGAGCCGCGGAGAGCCGGGGCCCACCCGCCGCCCCGTCTTACGAAGACCAGCCATGACCGACCCGATCGCCATCCGCCCGGCTTCCGCCGTCGACCTGCCGGCCCTGCGGAGGCTGTGGGACCGTTGCGGCCTGCATCCGAGCGCGTCCGACACCGACGCGCGGCTGGCCGCCCTGATCGAGTTCACGCCGGGGCTGTTCCTGGCGGCCGAGCGCGGCGGCGAGGTGGTCGGCAGCGTGATGGCGAGCTGGGACGGGCGGCGCGGGTGGATCAACCGTCTGGCGGTCGACCCGTCGGCCCGCGGCGCCCGGCTCGGCGACCGGCTGATGGCCGAGGCCGAGGCGCGCCTGCGGACCATCGGCTGCGACAAGGTCAACCTGCTGATCGAGCCGGACAACGCCGGGGTCGAGCGGTTCTATCGCCGGCTCGGCTACGACCGCGACGAGCTGATCTTCATGGAGAAGTGGCTGTAGGGCCGTTCTCCTCATCCCGGACCGGTTCGCCGACGGCGAAGCGGATCCGGGACCCCGACGGGCCGTGGGTCCCGGCTCTTCGCTTCGCTGCGGCCGGGATGAGGTAAAGGGTCGGCCGAAGCGAACGGGGCCGCCCGATGGGCGGCCCCGCTGACGTTTCAGACCGGCCGAAGCGCGGTCACTTCAGCTCGATGCCGAGGCCCTTGTACAGGCCGGCACCGTAGATGCCGTGCGCCGGGATCGGCTTCAGGCGCGGGCCGGCGGCCACGAACATCGGCTCGTGGACGATCGGGATCCAGACCGCGGCTTCGTGCACCTGCTTCTGGACCTTGGCGTAGGCGGCGAACCGATCCTCGGCGGTCAGGGCCGCCCGACCCTCGCTCAGCCACTTATCGGTGTCGTCGCTCGCCCAGTTGACCCGGTTCGGGGTCGGGCGGTTGCCGGACGGGAAGTACAGGTTCATGGCGTCGCCGGCCGAGACGTACGGGTACGACATGGTGAACATGTCGAAATCCTGGGTCTTCAGCTTGCCCCAGATCACGGTGGCGTCGAACACCTGGATCTCCAGCTCGGCGCCGACCTTCCGCATGTCGCCCTGCATGGCCTCCATGATCTGCTGCCAGATGTTGGTGAAGCTGTAGGCCAGCAGGTGCAGCTTCTTGCCGTCCTTGTAGCGGAACCCGTCGTCGCCGACCTTCCAGCCGGCGGCGTCGAGCATGGCCTTGGCCTTCTCGGGATCGTGGCCGAACATCGACTGGTCGATGTCCTTGGCGTCGTAGTCGAGCACGTTCGGGTGGATGTAGGAGTAGGCCGGCTCGGCCTTGCCGAAGAACGGCCCCTCGGCGATCGCCTTCTGGTCGACCGCCAGGTTCAGGGCCTTGCGGACCTCGAGGTCGTCGGCGATGTCGCGGGTGATCTTGAAGCCGACGAAGTAGGTCCAGAAGTAGTTCGGCGCCTTGGTGACCGAGACCTGCGGGTTGGCTTCCAGCTGGTCGACCGCCCAGTACGGGATGTACTGGGTGGCGTCACCCTGGTTGGCCTGGATGCCGGCGACCCGGTTGTTGTCCTCCGGGACGATCTTCCAGATCAGCTTGTCGACCTTGGCCGGGCCGGGGTTCCCGTAGAACGCCGGGCCCCACTTGTAGGCCTCGTGCTTCTTCAGCACGAGCTCGTTGCGCGGCTCCCAGGACACGAAGCAGAACGGGCCGGTGCCATCGAAGCCCTTCACGCCGAAGTCTTCGCCGAGCGCGTTCACCTGATCGATGTTGATGATCGTGTGGAAGTGCTGGGTCATCTGGTACAGCAGCTCGGAGTACGGCTGGTTCAGCTCGTACTCGACCGTGTAGTCGTCGACCGCGCGGACTTCCTTGACGTCGCCGGCGCGGGTCTTGACCACGCCCTTGGTCTCCGGGGCGAGCCAGCGGTCGATCGAGGCCTTGACGTCCTTGGCGGTGAACTTCTTGCCGCTGCAGAACGTGACGTCGTCGCGCAGCTTGAAGGTGTACAGCTTGCCATCCGGCGACACCGTCCAGGACTTGGCGAGCAGCGGGTGGATGGTCTTCAGGTCCGGGTCGAGGGACACCAGGGTGTCGCCGACCATGAACAGCGCCTCGGCGGTCGAGCGCGCCGTAGACTTGTGCGGATCGTAGCGGTCGGTGTCGATCGTGCGCATCACCGTCACGGTCGTCTCCGCGGCGGCCGGCGCGGCCCCCATGAGCACGCTGGCCGGGAGCAGGGCGGCAAGCGCCAGCGCCCCCATCGTCACGGCCGGTCTCGATGTCCTCATCGCATCACCCTCCTTGTTGATCCGTTGGCCTCGTTGGACCGTTGGCATTCCCAGGCCCCGCACCCCTCACTGGCGGAGCCGTGGATCGAGTACGTCGCGCAGCGCGTCGCCGAGCACGTTGAAGGCGAGCACGATCGCGAAGATCGCCACGCTCGGGATCGTCGAGACGTGCGGCGCGAAGAACAGGAAGTTGCGGCCGTCGGCGGCCATGGTGCCGAGCTCGGCAGTCGGCGGCTGGGCGCCGAGGCCGATGAAGCTGAGCGCGGCGCCGAGCAGGATGGTCTGGCCGAGCTGCAGGGTCAGGTAGACGAAGATCGTCGACGCGCAGTTCGGCAGCAGGTGGCGGATCATGATCCGGGTGTCGCTCATCCCGATCGCCCGGCAGGCCGAGATGAACTCCTGCTGCATCACCACCAGGGCGGCACCGCGGGTGATGCGGGCGATCGACGGCACCGCGGCGACCGTCAGGGCGATGGTGATCGAGGTGGTGCCGGCGCCCAGCACGGCGGCGATCGCCAGGCCGAACAGGATCGACGGGAACGACAGCAGCACGTCGACGACCCGCATGATCGGACCTTCCAGCGAGCGGAAGTAGGCGGCCAGCAGGCCGAGCACGGCGCCGATCGAGCCGCCGCCGATCACCGCCAGCAGGCCCATCGACAGGGTGGTGCGGATGCCGAACAGCAGGCGGCTGACCATGTCCCGGCCCTGGCCGTCATTGCCGAGCCAGTGCATCTCGCTCGGCGGCTTCAGCATCATGCGCAGGTTGTTGTCGTACGGATCGTAGGGCGCGATCCACGGCGCCAGGACGCCGAGGGCGACGACCGCGGCCAGGAAGCCGGCGGCCAGCATGGCGGCCTTGTCGCGGCGCAGCTTGCGCCAGATCGACGGCCGCTTCAGGCGCTCGGTCGGGGAATCGTCCGGCAGGACGGCGGCGGGGGTGGCGGACAGCTCGGTCATCGCGCGCGCACCCGCGGGTCCAGGAAGGCGTACAGCACGTCGACCGCCAGGTTGACCAGGAGGAAGGAGAGGGCGAGCACCAGGATCGCGCCCTGGGCCAGCGCGTAGTCGGCCGACACGATGGCGCCGACCGCCAGCCGGCCGACGCCGGGCCAGGCGAACATGGTCTCGGTGACCACCGCGCCGCCGAGCAGGAAGCCGATCTGCAGGCCGATCAGGGTGACCACCGGGATCAGCGAGTTGCGCAGCGCGTGGCTGACCACCACCCGGCGCTCGGAGACGCCCTTGGCGCGGGCGGTGCGCACGAAGTCGCTGCCCAGCACCTCCAGCAGCGAGGTCCGGGTCATGCGCGCGACCGGGCCGATGAACACGCCGCCGAGGGTAATTGCCGGCAGCACGATGTGGTCGAGCCCGTCGAGCGTCCACAGCGGCCCGCCGCGGCCCTGGAACGGGAACAGCTGCCAGTGGAAGCCGACGTACTGGATCAGCATCAGGCCGAACCAGAAGATCGGCATCGACACGCCGGCGACCGAGATCGCCATGATGATCCGGTCGGAGATCTTGCCGCGCCGGACTGCGGCGAGCGTGCCGAGCAGGATGCCGAGCGGTACCGCCCAGATCAGGCTGGCGAGCATCAGCTCGACGGTCGGCCCGACGGTGTTGCCGAGCTCGGTGGCGACCGCGGTGTTGGAGATCATCGAGCGGCCGAGGTCGCCCTGCAGGACCCGGCCGAGATAGATGCCGAACTGCACGATGACCGGCTCGTTGAGGCCCATGGCCTCGCGGATCGCCTCGATCTCCTCATGGGTGGCGGTCGGCCCGGCCATGACCGTGGCCGGGTCGGTCGGGACCACCTGCAGGAGCAGGAATCCGACCAGCAGGACGCCGATCAGCACAGGCACCGAGATCAGCAGGCGGTGGGCGACATGTTGTATCACGGCGAGGAGGACCCTGACGCCAGAAGGAAGGACGACCATCGTCAGCTTGGCAACGGTCGTGCCAACCGTGGCACGAGTCGCATGGACGCGCCAAGTGGCTGAAATCGGGGAGATGCGTCGGACGCTTCCGGGAGCAGCTCGACGATTTGATCTCGCAACTGCGAACTAATTAATCAACATGGTGCCCGATTGATCACAACCGGGCAGGGCCAGGGTGCCCGTCACGGGTGCAGCTTGAGGTCCTTGAGCGCCTTGTCGACGTCGCGCCGGTCGCCGATCACGGCGAGGCCGGCGAGGTCCAGTCCGTCGGTCGGCAGGGCCGCGACCACGGCGCGGTTGTCGACGTCGTTGCCGGTCCTGAACATCCCGTCGGTATAGACGGCCAGCGCGAGGTTGCGGTCGAGGGCCCGGCGGTGGGCCTTCGACAGGGCCCGGCCGTCGCCGGCCAGCACCACCACCGGCTGGCCGAAGATCGCGAGGTAGCCGATGTCGTCGGCGTCGCGGTACGGCTCGCCGATGGTGTCGGGCGCGGCGGCGGCGATCCCGCTCGCCAGGAACGCGGTGACGTTCAGCTTCTGCCAGGTCGCCAGGTCGGCCCTGACGGCGATGGCGATCTTGGTGTCGAAAGACATGGTCCGCTCCGGCGCCGGTGTGTCCTGCGCCGACAGCTAGCAGGCCCCGGGTCAGCCGGATTGGACAGTTGTGCAGGCGGCCTGGAACTCGCCGGGCGTGATGCCGTAGCTGGCCTTGAACCGTCGGATCAGGTGGCTCTGGTCGACGAAGCCGACCGCCGCCGCGACCTCGGCCGCCGGCTGCCCGGCCCGCAGCAGGTCGCGCGCCACCTCCAGCCGCCGGCGGTTGAGCCAGGCGTGCGGCGGCAGCCCGTAGGCAGCGGCGAAGGCGCGGCTGACCTGGAACCGACTTCGCCCGGCTTCGGCCGCCAGTTCCTCGAGCCGGAAGTCGCGGTCGTAGTGGGCGTGCAGCAGGTCGCGGATGCGGGCGACCGAGGCGTCCCGCGGGTCGCCGTCGACCGGGGCTGCGGAGCGTCCGTGCCGCCGGGCGAGCGGCAACAGGGCACCGGCCAGCGCGTGATCGACCTCGAGTCGGCTTGCACCCGGGTCGCTCACCGCCCGGCACAGGCGGACCAGACCGCGCGCGGTCGCGGGATCGGCGATCAGGGTGTCGGCGAAGAACGGCGGTTCCGCGGTCCGGCCGGTGGCGTCCGCCAGCAAGCCGCGCCACAGCCCGGCGTCGGGATACAGCATCCAGTAGCTGAAGCCCTCGTCGCCGGCCGCCTCGCCGTCATGCGCCTCGTCCGGGTTCATGGCGATGACGGTGCCGAGCGTGCTGACGTGCCGACGGCCGCGATGGCTGAAGCCCTGCCGGCCGTGCAGGGTGACGCCGATGGCGTAGGTGCCGTGGGCGTGGCGGTCGTAGGCGTGGCCGCCGAACCGGCCGTTCAGCACTTCGAGGCCGGTCCCGGCATGCCGCCAGAACCGGACCCTGTCATGGACTGTGCGGGGCATCGCGGCCTCCGACGGTGACCGGGCTATTCGCGGCGCAGGATCTTGTTGACCAGGATACCCGCGAGCCAGTTCTCCCGGAACGTCGCATTCAATGCCTTCGGGTCGTACTCGGTCTCGATCCACTGGCGGAAGCCGATGCCGGTCTTCGCCTCGGCCGCCAGGTAGCTCTCGTAGAAGAAGTCGATCACCCCGGTCTTGGCCTGCCGGATGTGACCGTAGCGCCAGGACAGCTGGTCCATCGCCTGGCGCAGCGGCACGCCGCGGCGCTGCCACAGGTACAGCGTCGCCATGAAGCCGGTGCGGTCGGCGCCCGACTTGCAGTGCATGACCAGCGGCAGCTCCAGCCCGTCCCACAGGTCGAGGGCCGCCAGGATGGTCTCGCGGTCCAGGCAGGAGCGCGAGCGGATCGGGAAATCGATCAGGGTCAGGCCGAGCCGCGCGCAGGTCTCGCGCTCCAGCCGGTAGGCGCCGCATTCGACCCGTGGGCCGCGCAGGTTGAGGATGGTCTTCACGCCCTCGGCGGCGAACCGCTCCAGGTGATGCGGTGCCGGTTGGGCGGCCCGCCACACGCCGTCCGCCACCTTGTGCCGGTGGACGTAGAAGTGCCGCAGGAAGCCGTGGTCGACGAACAGCAGGTTCAGCCAGGCGCGGCGGCGCTGATCGGGCGTCATCGGCTCGGCCGGGGCGGCGCGGTGGGGAAGGTCGGTCATCGGCGTCCGGGTCAGGCGGCGGTCAGCAGGGTTTCGAGGGCCGCATCCACGGCGTCGACGGGTATCGCATCCATTTCCGTGCCGCCGAAGTCCTGCGCCCGGACGATCGTCCCGCGGCTGACGAACGGGGCGAACTTGGCCGGCGGGGTCGGGCCGAACAGCGACAGCAGCGGAATGTCGGCGGCCGCCAGCATATGGCCGCCGCCGCTGTCGTTGGCAACCGCCGCGTCGAGCCGGCCGGCGACCGCGATAGTCAGCAGCGGCGACCCGGCCATCGCGCCGGCCCGCGGGTCCTGCAGCGGCAGCACGGCCCGCGGCAGGGCGGCGCGTACCGCGTCGAGCCATTCGTCCTCGCCGGGGCCGAGCAGGAACACCGGGGTGCGGCCGCGGTCGGCGACCCGTCGCCCGAGCTCGAGGAAGCGGTCGAGCGGCCAGCACTTGTGGCGGCCGCCGGCGCCGGGCGCCAGGCCGACGGGGGATCGCGCGCCGTCCAGCAGCGTGTCGGCCAGCGTTGCCGCAGCCGGCTCTATCGCCCGGGTCACCGTCGGGTTGGCGGGACGGCCCGTCGCGATCTCCAGCAGGTCGAGCATCTGCCGGATCATCGCCGCCGGCCGGTGGTGGCCGCGCGGTGGACGGCGGTCGGACAGCCAGTAGTCGGCCGCGCCCGACACGAACAGCCGGTGCGGGATCCGCCGCAGCAGCAGGGTGGTCTTGACCCGGCGCTGGGTGTCGACGACCAGGTCGAAGCGTTGCCCGGCGAGCGCTGTGCCGGCAAGCGGCGGGCGCAGCAGCTCGTCCCAGCCCTGGCCGACGCCGGCGGCGTCGACCACCTCGTCGATCAGCCCGTCGACCAGCGGCGCCAGCACGCCGCCGTAGGTGCTGTGCCCCTTGCCGGCGAGCCAGACGATGCGGGCGTCGGGGCAGGCGTTGCGCAGCGCCCGCACGAACGGCAGCTTCATCAGCCCGTCGCCGACGAGATCCAGCCCGACATAGACCAGCACGCTCTGCGGCACCGGTATGTCGCGCGGGCCGGTCACGTCGACCGTCCCGGGGGCAGGGGGCTGGCGGGCAGCGCGGCCAGCCGCAGCAGCGCGACGGTCACGCCGATCAGGCCGAGCCAGGTCTCCTGCCACAGGCCGAACGACAGCATGCCGATCACCAGAAGCGCCGAGGCGGTGGTCAGTGCGGTTGCTTGCCCGGCCTTGTCCATCCGCGAGATCGCGACGCCCCCCAGCCCCAGCAGGGCGAGACCGGCGGCGATCCCGACCGCCCCGAACTCGACCCAGACCTGCAGGGCGGCATCGTGCGCGTGGGTAGACGGCGCCTTGTGGAAGCGATAGCGGTCGCGCTGCTCGTCGGTCAGCGGCAGGTACTTCACCGAGCCGAGCCCGTGGCCGAGCCAGGGCGCGTTTCGAACCTCGCCGGCGGCGTGGTCCCAGATCTCCAGCCGGTCGGTGAACGACAACGGCATGCGGATCTCGTCGCGGGTCGCCACCCGGTAGGCGGTGGCCAGGATCTGCGGTGCGGCGACGATGAAGACCAGCGTCAGGATGCCGCCGGCCACTAGGACCGGTCGCGGCCACTGGCGCGCCGCGAGGTACACCGGGATCGCGACGGCACCCGCCACCCAGGCCGCCGCCGACTGGCCGGCCAGGACCGGGGCGGCGCCCAGCAGCAACGCCAGGATCGCCGGGCCTCGCCCGACCCGGCGGGCCAGCAGGCCGGCCAAGGGAATCGCCAGCAGCAGCAGGGCCACCGCCGGGCGGTTGTTGCGGGCCGGATCGACGGTGACGCCCTGCGGAATGTCGTCGGACAGGCGGTGGAACGGCGAGTCGAAGGTCAGCTCGATCATCAGGAACAGCGACCCCAGGGCCAGCCCGGCGAGTGCCCACAGGGCGACCCGGTTCAAGCGCGCGGCTCGCAGGACGTCGGTCCAGCCGGCCGAGGCCAGCCACAGCACCAGCGCCAGCATGCCGAGCTTGAGAAGCGTCTCGCCCGACTTGCCGTCGCCCAGCGCGGGTGGCAGGTGGAAGACCGCGACATAGCCGGCGAAGCCGGCGAACAGCAGCGCGACCGGCCGCCACGGCCGGGCGGCCCGGCGGTCCCGCCACAGGGCGACGGCCAGCAGCGCTACGGCCAGGGCGATGGCGATCGGGGCCATCGCCTGCTTGGAGGCGGCGGCGACGGCCGGGAACAGGAACAACCCGACCGACAGCACACCGACTATCGCTCGGTCGGCGCGCCGGTTGCCGGGCTCTGTGGACGGTGCATCAGCCGGCGTGATGGCGGACCTCCCCGGCGACCGCGCGGGAAGCCCTCGGCTCCGCGGGTGTCCGGCCAACAATCTGTGGCGCCATCGGACGTTCGGCACTAGGTTGAGTGGGCGGTACCCACTAACACAGCGCCTACGCGCTGGAAAGCGCGTCACGGACCGTATGGCCAAGCTCGCGAGACCCGACACCGGATGCGGCGACGGCAGGTCGCCCGCGTCGACCGAAAGCCGATGAGCGCCCGCAAGCCCGAGAAGTCCAGGATCCCGATCGGCGACCAGCGCAGCCTGCCGCTGATCCGCCGGCTGTGGCAGGACTTCGTCCGCTCCTACGTCGTCTGGCTCGCCGGTGCGGCTGTGGCGTCGGCGGTGGTGGCGGCGGCGACCGCCGGTACCGCCTGGCTGCTCGACCCGGTGGTCAACAAGGTGTTCGTCGACCGCGACCGCGACATGCTGTGGCTGATCGGCTGCGCCGTGGTCGGGATCTTCGTGGTCAAGTCGACGGCGGCCTACCTGCAGGAGGCGGTGCTGGCGTTCGTCGGGCAGCGCATCGTCGCCGACGTGCAGGACCGGCTGTTCCGCCACCTGCTGGACCAGGACGTGGCGCTGTTCCAGAGCCGGCAGACCGGCACCCTGGTCTCGCACTTCACCTTCGACGTCCAGGCGCTGCGACAGGCGGTGTCGACCTCGCTGGTCGGGCTCGGCCGCGACGGGCTGTCGATCGTGTTCCTGGTCGGAGTGATGGTCTACCAGGACTGGCTGCTGTCGCTGATCGCGCTGGTCGTGGCGCCGATCACCGTCGCGCCGATCCAGAGGCTCGGCAAGCGCATGCGCCGGGTCTCCAGCGAGTCGCAGGAGCGAATGGGCGAGCTGACGACCCTGCTCGGCCAGGCGTTCCAGGGCATCCGGGTGATCAAGGCCTACGGCATGGAGGAGGCCGAGCGCCGGCGCGTCGGGGCGGTGGTCGAGGCGATGTTCCGGCTGGCGTTCCGGCAGGGCCGGGTGCGGGCGGCGGTGCAGCCGATCATCGACGTGTTCGGCGGCTTCGCGGTCGCCGGCGTGATCGTCTACGGCGGCCTGCGGGTGATGGACGGGGTCACCACGCCGGGCGCGTTCTTCTCGTTCATCGCGGCGGTGCTGATGGCCTATCAGCCGCTGCGCGGCCTGGGCAAGGTCAACACCACCATGCAGGAGGGGCTGGCCTCGGCCGATCGGCTGTTCGGCCTGCTCGACCGCCAGCCCGACATCGCCGACGCGCCGGATGCGGTCGCGCTCGACCGCGCCCCGGCCGCCGTCGCGTTCGAGGGCGTGGGCTTCAGCTATCCGGACGGCACCGAGGCGCTGGCCGGGCTCGACATGAAGGCGCCGGCCGGCAAGGTGACGGCCCTGGTCGGCCCGTCCGGTGCCGGCAAGAGCACCGTGCTGCAGCTGATTCCGCGGTTCTACGACGTCCAGCAGGGAACCGTGCAGGTGGCCGGCCGGGACGTCCGCGAACTGACGGTGAAGAGCCTGCGCGCCGCGATCGCGGTGGTCAGCCAGGAGGTCGTGCTGTTCGACGACACCGTCGCCGAGAACATCCGCTACGGCCGGCCGGACGCCAGCGACGACGAGGTTCGTGCCGCCGCCGAGGCGGCGGCCGCCCATGGCTTCATCTCCGAGATGCCGGACGGCTACGCCACCCGGGTCGGCGAGCACGGCCTGAAGCTGTCGGGCGGGCAGCGCCAGCGCATCGCGATCGCCCGGGCGATCCTCAAGGACGCGCCGATCCTGCTGCTCGACGAGGCGACCAGCGCGCTCGACACCGAGTCGGAGCGCCAGATCCAGTCGGCGCTCGCCCGGCTGATGGTCGGCCGCACCACCATCGTGATCGCGCACCGGCTGTCGACGGTACACGGCGCCGACGTCATCCACGCGTTCGAGCGCGGCCGGGTGGTCGAGTCCGGCACCCATGCCGAGCTGCTGGCCCGCAGCGGCCTGTATGCCCGTCTGCACGCCCTGCAGTTCCGCGAGGACGAGCGGCCGGCGCCTGCGGCGGTCGCCGGGTGAGGTGAGGGGAGAGGGCATGACGCGGCTTCTGCACCTCGCCAGCGTCCTGCTGCTCGGCCTGCTGGCCGGCTTCTTCTACGCCTACAGCAACAGCGTGATGTGGGGCCTGGACGACACCGCGCCCGAGGCGGCCATCGCGGCCATGCAGGGCATCAACCGGGTGGTCCGCAACCCGCTGTTCGCCGCCTCGTTCTTCGGGGCGCCGCTGGCGACCACGGTGGCGGCGGCGTTCCTGTGGCGCGGCGCCGGTGCGGCGGCCGGCATGGTCGCCGTCCTGGCGCTGGCGCTCTGCCTCGCCGCGGTCGGGATCACCGCGGTCGTGAACGTGCCGATGAACGAGGCGCTGGCGACCCTGGATCCCGCGTCGGTCGATCCGGCGCAGGCCTGGTCGGACTACTCTGAGCGCTGGACGTTCTGGAACCACGCCCGGTTCGCGGCGTCGCTCCTGGCGTTCGCGCTCATGACGATGCTGGCGCTTCGTCCGTCTCGTTGACCGCCGGATTCTCCCGCCAGCGGCGGTGCACCCAGAACCATTGCTCGGGCCGTTCGCGTACCCAGGCCTCGATGTGATCGTTGGCGGCCTGGACCATGGCGGCGACATCCGCCGCACGGTCGCCGGTCGACGCGACCTCGAGCGGCGGGTCGACCGTGACCCGGAACCGCGGCCCGCCCAGGCGCTCGAACCGGATCGGCACCACCGGCAGCCCGAACCGCATGGCGAGCTGGGCGAAGGCCGGCGTGGTCATGGCCGGGCGCCCGAAGAACCGGGCCTCGATCCCCTCGTTCATCTTCTGGTCGATCAGGATGCCGAGCGAGCGGCCGGCCTTGATCGCCGCCATCGCCCGCCGGCCGCCCTCGGCGCCCTTCGGGATCAGACGACCCTCGGGATCGACCCGGCGCCGGGCCATCAGGCGGTCGACCCAAGGGTTGTTCGGGGCCCGGTAGATGTAGTCCGCGGTGAAGCCGGAGCGCACCGCGATGGCCGGTGCGATCTCCCAGTTCGCCAGATGGGCGCCGATGAACATCACCGACTTGCCGGCGTCGTGCAGTGCCTGGATGACATCGGTGCCGGCGACCTCGACCGCGTCCGGGTTGGCGAGCAGGGTGTGCAGGTGCGGGAACTCGCCGATGTTGCGGCCGAGATTGTCCCACATGCCGTCCAGGATGCCGGCGATCTCCGCGGCGGTCTTGTCGGGGAACGCCTGCTCGAGGTTGCGGCGCGCCACCCGGTGGGCGCGCAGCAACGGACCGACGCGCCGCAACAGCCAGCCGCCGACGGCCGAGCTGGCAGTCGGCGGCAGCAGGCCGAACAGCGCGTAAAAGCCGAGGACGAAGGCGGCTTCGATCGGCTGGACGACGCGGGCGAGGAGGCGGCTCATGCCGTGGGTATTGTTCCTCGCGCCGCGCCTGTCCAGCCCTTTGGTCGGGCCAGGCGGTCGCCGGGCTCAGGCTGTGGCCGGGGACAGCCGGGCCAGCGGCTTCTCGTCGATGGCGACGTGGATCATGGCGGCCGCCAGGCCGAGCGCGACGCCGGCCCACCACACGCCGTCGTAGGAGCCGACGGTGTCGTACAGGTAGCCGCCGAGCCAGACGCCGAGGAAGCTGCCGAGCTGGTGGCTGAGGAACACGACGCCGAACAGGGTCGCCATGTACCGCACCCCGAACACCTGGGCCACGATGCCGGTGGTCAGCGGCACGGTCGACAGCCACAGCAGCCCCATCGAGCCGGCGAACAGGTAGATCGTCAGGTCGGTCTTCGGCGCCAGCAACAGGCCGACGATCGCGATCGAGCGCAGGAAGTAGATCCAGGCGAGACCGGTCTTCTTGCTGAAGCGCTGGCCGAACATGCCGGAGCCGAACGAGCCGGCGATGTTGAAGAACCCGACCAGCGCCAGCGCGGTCGCACCGACCGCCGGGTCGAGGCCGAGGTCGGTGACGTAGGCCGGGAAGTGCACCGTGATGAACGCGACGTGGAAGCCGCACACGAAGAACCCGACGGTCAGCAGGACGTAGCCGCGGTGGCTGCTGGCCTCCCGCAGGGCCTGTCCGAGGCTCTGGTTGTGCATCGTCTCGCCCTTCGGCGCCTGGATGTTCGGCAGCACGAAGGCCAGCGGAATGACCAGCAGCGCCGACATCGCCAGGTAGCCGAGCGCCGGCTCCCAGCCGAACTGGTGGATGAAGGCCTGGCCGAGCGGCGAGAACACCACCTGACCGAACGAGCCGGAGGCGGTGCCGAGGCCGAGCGCGAGCGACCGGCGCTCCGGCCCGACCACCTTGGCCATCGCCGCCATCGCCAGCGAGAACGCGGTGAACGCGACGCCGAGGCCGGTCAGGACGCCGCCGAACAGGTGCAGCTCGAACGCCGTGCCGGCATGGGCGAAGCCCCAGACCCCGACCGCGTAGACCACCGCGCCGGCGGCCAGGACCCGGGACGGGCCGTAGCGGTCGGCGATCATGCCGGCGACCGGGACGCCGACGCCCCACAGCAGGTTCTGGATCGCCATCGCCAGGCCGAAGGTGCTGCGGTCCCAGCCGTGGGCGACCGTCATCGGCTCCAGGAACAGGCCGAACACCGAGCGGATGCCGAAGCCGACCATGGCGATCAGGCAGCCGGCCACGATCACCACCAGGGGCGTACGCCAGCCGTAGTCGGCGGGAGCGGGATGAGAGGACGCGGTGCTGGACATGGAAGCCTCGTGACTGGATCGCTGGCACTTCGCCGACGGATGGGATATCATGCGTGCAGTTACACTGGTGTAGATGCACGTAAGAGTCAATCATGACCGAACCGACCGACGGCACCGGATCCGGTGCCGATACGGCATCAATCGTCGCGGAGATGCGCTGCACCGGCGCCGCGCTCCGACGGGCGACGCGGCGGGTCTGCCAGTTCTACGACGACGCGTTGCGCTCGACCGGCCTCAAGCTGACCCAATACTCCGTCCTGAGCACGCTGTCCCAGGCCGAAGACCCCTCGATTACGGACCTGGCGGACCGGCTGATGATGGACCGGACGACGCTGACCCGGAACCTCGGTCCGCTGCAGAAGGCCGGCTGGGTCCGGCTCGGGCGCGGCGGCGACGCCCGTTCCCGGGTCGTCGAGCTGACCCCGGATGGGCGCCGGATGCTCGAGCAGGCGAGGCCGGTCTGGCGCGAGGCGGAGCTGGCGGTTCGCGACCGGCTGGGGAACGATGGCGGCGAGGCCCTGCGTCGCCTGCTGGCGGATGCGTCGGCCGTGTTCGGCGACGCATAGCGGGGGGTAGTCGTAGCAGGGGCGAGACGGCCGGCACCGGGTCTGCTATGTCGGAGCCGACAACCTGCAACGACCCGACGACCGGAGGCGGTCCATGGACCAGGACAAGCTGCGCGCCCTGAGGGAGAAGTACGGCCGGGCCCCGGAGGGCACGATCTTCGATCCGGAGTTCGCCGAGGTCGGCCGACGCATCTTCAAGGCCGGCCGCCGGCCCTGGCCGTTCGCCGGGGTGTCGACCTTCCTGGATGCGCTGTACCGGCCGCTGAAGGACGACGCGCTGGACCTGGACGGGCTCGACTATGCGCTGATCGGCGTGCCGATGGACCTCGGGGTCACCAACCGGGCGGGCTCGCGCCTGGGGCCGCGGGCGGTCCGGGCGATCGAGCGGGTCGGGCCGTACGAGCACCAGCTCAAGATCGCGCCGCTGGCCGATTGCGCCGTCGCCGACGTCGGCGACGTGATGATGCGCAGCCGCTACGACCTGGTGAGCTGCCATGCCGACATCGAGGCCTGCTTCGAGCGGGTCCGCGCGGCCGGCGTGGTGCCGCTGGCGATCGGCGGCGACCATTCGATCTCGCTGCCGATCCTGAAGGCGCTGGGCCGCGGCCGGCCGCTGGGCCTGGTCCACATCGACGCCCATTGCGACACCAGCGGTCCGTACGAGGGCGCCAAGTTCCACCACGGCGGGCCGTTCCGGCAGGCGGTGCTGGAGGGCGTGCTCGATCCCGAGCGTACCATTCAGATCGGTATCCGCGGGGCCGCCGAGTACCTCTGGGAGTTCTCCTACGAGTCGGGCATGACCGTTGTGCACGCCGAGGACGTCCTGAAGCTGGGGCCGGCGGCGGTGGCCGCGAAGGCGCGGGCGGTGGTCGGCGACCAGCCGTTCTACGTGTCGTTCGACGTCGACAGCCTGGACCCGGCGTTCGCGCCCGGCACCGGTACGCCGGAGATCGGCGGCATGACCTCGCTGGAGGCGATCGAGATCCTGCGCGGGCTGGCCGGGCTGCCGATGGTCGGCGGCGACGTGGTCGAGGTTGCGCCGCAGTACGACACCAGCTCGAACACGGCGCACGCGGCGGCACAGGTCCTGTTCACGATCTTCTGCCTGGCGCGGCTCGCCGAGCCGGCCCGCAAAGCGGCGGGGTGGTGACGGGCAATCAGCCCGGCATCAGCGTGATCACCAGATCGGCCCACTCGGAATCGAGCGGCTCCTCGCAGTGCGGCTGGCCGGCGCGGTTGTACCAGTAGGCGGCGTTCGACTCGTCGCCTTCGACACGGTGCAGGTGGGCGTGCACCCAGGCGGCCTCCTTGCTGCCGTCGGACATGACGGCCTCATGGGCGGCCTGCCAATCGCCGCGGCCCTGGTGCCAGAGGGCGGCGAGGGCTGGCGACGCGCCTTCCGGCGGCGCCTCGTCGGCGAGCGAGCGACGGAACTTGTCTAAGGGCATTGTCGGCGTCTCCTGCGTTGAGACATGGGGTTGGATGCCGCGTCCGAAAACTCTAAATCACTCGACGGCGAAGATGAACCGGGCGAGCAGAGAGACAGCAGAATGAAGGGATCGGCTGCATGATCGAGGATCTGCTCCAGCACAACAGGACGTGGGCCGCGGAGCGGGTCGCCAGCGATCCGGACTACTTCAAACGGCTGTCCGGGCTGCAGGCGCCCCAATATCTGTGGATCGGCTGCTCGGACAGCCGGGTGCCGGCCAACGTCATCACCGGCCTGGAGCCGGGCGAGGTGTTCGTGCACCGCAACGTGGCGAACCTGCTGCATCCCGGGGATCTGAACGGGCTGTCGGTGCTGCAGTTCGCGGTCGAGGTCCTGCGGGTCTCGCACATCATCGTCTGCGGGCACTACGGCTGCGGCGGCGTCGCGGCCGCGGTCGACGGGCAGCGCCACGGCCTGATCGACCACTGGCTGCGCCCGATCAAGGATCTGCACGAGCGGTTCGAGGCGGACCTCTCGACGCTGCCGGACGCCCGGGCCCGGCTGGCACGGCTCTGCGAGCTGAACGTCGAGCAGACGGTCTTGCGGGTGGTGCAGACGCCGGTGGTGCAGGACGCCTGGCGCAGCGGCCGTCTGCTGTCGGTGCACGGTTGGGTCTACGGCCTCGACGACGGAGTCATCCGCGACCTCGAGTGCACGATTTCGAGCAATCACGACGCCCGGCGGTTCCGGCGGCAGCCGGCAGGCGACTGACGGCCGTGGCCGCCGGCGGGCCGTCGGCTGCCGGCGCGTTCCGTCAGACGACCGCCGGCTTGGGAACCCCGGCCTCGATCGTCAACGGCGGTTGGTCGCTCAGGAACTGGCGATTCTGGGACCGTCGCTCGGCAGCGGCGTCGTTGTACACGAACGGCAGGATCACGTAGCGGCGGCCGCGGGTCACCGGCATTGCCTCGTGCAGCAGGGAGCACGAGAACACCACGGCGCTTCCGGTCGCGGGCTTGTAGGTGTGCCGGGCGTATTCGGGGAACCGGAGGTTGCCGCCCTCGTATTCCTCGCTGTTCAGGTTGAGGCTGATGGCGAAGGCGCGATGGCTCGTCGCCTTCTGCTCGTTGTCGCGGTGGGCTCCGAAGAAGCCCCTGTCGGAATCGTCGTAGCACGCCACGATGTAGCGTTCGATCCGCGTCGCCTCATAGGCGTAAGCCTTGCGGATCTCCGGCACAACGCGGCGCACCAGCGCCGAACGGAGGGTCGACTGCAAGTCGCGGTCGACGATCTGCACGTCCTTTCGGCGCTTCATCGTGGGATCGAGAATACCCTGGGTCCGACCGTCGATATCGCGCATGAAGCCGCTCGGCGCCGGGTTGTTCTCCTGGTAGTAGTCGATGAAGCGCCGGCAGTCGCTGCGGCTCAGGACATCCGGCACGATCAGCACCGGTGCCTGCTCCGAGATGTGACGCTCGGCTTCTTGCTCCGACAGCGTGGCCACGGCGTCCTGCAGCCGGGTCGCGAGCCCGTCGACCGGGTTTGCGGGAATGAGGGTGTGCAGACGGAGGTTCCGTTCGATCAGAAACGCTCCGAGGCGCAGGACCGACGTTCCCGGACTGGCCCCTGCCGGGGTCGCGTCGATGCCGTAAAGCTGGGCGATCCTACGGTCTTGATCCCAGAACACCGTGAACTTCTTGATCAGCTGCCGAAGAACGGGGTCTTCCAGCTGTTGCGAGTCCATGGTCACGACGTAGACCAGGATGTGGCGCTGGGCCAATTGCTGGGCCTGCGCGAGCAGGGCCTCGGCCAGACTTCGCCCCGGGCCGCTTCGGACCGACCCGACGAAGGCCAGCAGGAGCCGGTAGCCGGACACCGAGTGGAAGGCGAAGGTCGGGTTGACGCTGCTGTTGGCGTAGAAGGCCGGCAGAAAGTCGCCTGATGCGAAACGCGACATGGTTTTCTCAGTTGCTAAGGGTCGCGGCCGCCCGCGAGGCGAGGAGACGGACACTCGGCTCGGGAAGCGCTCCAACCAGCGCGTAAGCGACACCTTCACGGGTGCCGAACGACACGGCGAGGCCGTCATGGGTGGTTACCCGAGGCGCGGCATCGTCGCCGAGCGAGTCGACGGTAGGGGCGTCCATCGACAGCACCAGCGATATCCGCCGCGCCTCGGGGTCGGTGTAGCAAAAGACCGCCGCCGGGCCCGTATCGGTGGCCGCGACGTCGACACGGTTGAGCGTGAAACCCTCGGCCGACAGGTCCGGTGGGGTCAGCTTGTGGGCGAACAGCTTGCCCAGACTGTCGATGGCGGAGGCCGAGGGCTCTCGCGAAAACGCCGGAGCGACCGAGGCGACGCGGTGGACCTCGGTGGCCTCGTCGATGAACGACGCCAAGGCATCGTCGTGCGCTGCCGCCCATGACGCGGCGCCCCAGCCGAGTGCCGCAGCCGCTGCGAGCGCCGCGACCTGCCGCCAGACGGTCAGCGTCGCCGGCAGCAGCTGAGACCGCTGGGAGCGCAGGTCGTTCGCCCGCAATGCATTCGCCAGATCGGCACCGGAGCGCGCGAGACGGGGCGGGAGTTCCCCCGGCTGGAACTGCTCGCTCTCGCCGAGCTCGCGAACGGCGCGGTGGTCCGACATCAACTCGTCGAGATGGCGCCGGAGCACCGCGTTGCGCTCGGCAGCTTCGTGGATCTCCGCCATGCGCTTGGTCGGCAGGTCCCCGTCGACGTAGGCGCTGAGTTCCCAGTCCTCAACCAGTTTGGACATCGTGCCCTCCAACGAGCCGAAGAGTGGTCGATCCGACCCCGTCGCCGCGGGTCAGGCGCCGCAACGCCTCGCGTCCGCGGGCCAGGCGCGACCGGACGGTTCCGACCGGAAGCTGCAGCAGGTCGGCGACCTCGTCCGTGGTCATGCCCTCGGCCGAAACCAGGACGATCACCCGGCGCTGCTCTTCCGGAAGCCGGTCGAGCGCTTCGAGTACCCGGCGGAGCTCGAGGCTCACTTCCTGGGCCACCTGCGGCCGGAAGCCGTCGTCGTTGTCGCAGATGCTCGCGAACCGCCGGCGCCGTTCGGTGGTTCGCGTCTCGGAGATGAAAGTGTTGTGCAGGATGCTGAACAACCAGCCTCGCAGGTCTCCGCCGGGGCGGAACTGGTCGGCATGGGCGATCGCCTTGACCAGGGTGTCCTGGACCAGATCGTCCGCGTCGGCGGGGTTTCGGCACAGGAACCGAGCATAGTGCCGCAAACGCTGCAGGTGCGCCGTCACGTCCAGGCGGGTCATACCCAAGGGTCCTCGGAAAGGAGCTTCGGTACGTATACGCGCGGGCGCGGTCCTGTTATCCGCACGATCCGACAATGATGTCGGATTTTTCCCGGGACGTGCGGATTAGCGCAGGGCGGCGTTGATCCGGTCGAGGACGTCGGCCCCCGGGCACAGGACGTCCTCGTCCAGGGTGTTGAGCGGGGCGTTGACCGTGTGCAGGTTGCCGTGCAGGTCGTGCGGGTCGGAATCGAGGTACAGCAGGCCGGTCGCCACCTCGCCCTCGCGATCCTTCTCCTGGATGTAGGCGAGCGCACCCGCCTTGTCCGACGGATCGTAGTCCGGCGCGATCTTCGCGAGCCGCAGCGTGGTGCCGTTGGGCTGCTGGACCTCGACGGTGGTGCCGGGCTCGTACTCGGCGGTGATCGGGGCCTGGCCGGTGATGAAGTCCAGCCGGTTGACCGCCTCGTTGTGCTCGCGGACGTAGTCGTAGCTGCGAGTCGAGCCCTTGTGGTTGTTGAACGCCACGCAGGGCGAGATGACGTCGAGGATCGCGGCACCCGGATGGCTGATCGCCGCCTTGATCAGCGGCACCAGCTGATGCTTGTCGCCGGAGAACGAGCGCGCGACGAAGGTCGCCCCCATCAGGATCGCCATCGACGCCAGGTCGATGCCGGCGTCGTTGTTGACGGCGCCCTTCTTGGCGACCGAGCCCTTGTCGGCGGTCGCCGAGAACTGTCCCTTGGTCAGGCCGTACACGCCGTTGTTCATGACGACGTAGACCATGTTCACGCCGCGTCGCATGACGTGGGCGAACTGGCCGAGGCCGATCGAGGCGCTGTCGCCGTCGCCGGAGACCCCGAGATAGATCAGCTCGCGGTTCGCCAGATAGGCACCGGTCAGCACGCTCGGCATCCGGCCGTGCACGGTGTTGAAGCCGTGGCTGGCACCCAGGAAGTAGGTCGGCGCCTTCGACGAGCAGCCGATGCCGGACAGCTTGGCGACCCGGTGCGGCTCGATCGCCAGCTCGAAGCAGGCCTGGACGATCGAGGCGCTGATCGAATCGTGGCCGCAGCCGGCGCACAGGGTCGAGATCCGGCCCTCGTAGTCGCGCCGGGTGAAGCCGACGGTGTTCTTCGGCAGGCTGGGGTGGTGGAGCTTCGGCTTGGTGATGTAGGTCACGAGACGGCCCTCTCGAGCGGGACGACGTGGTACTGGGCGAGCCGACGACGGATCTCGCCGAGGATGAAATGCGCGGTGATCGGCGTGCCGTCGTAGTGCAGCACCGGTACCAGCCGCGCCGGGTCGATACCGAGTTCGGTCGACAGCATGTTGCGCATCTGGCCGTCGCGGTTCTGCTCGACGACGAACACCTTGTCGTGCGCCAGGATGAAGTCGCGCACCGAGTCGGGGAACGGGAAGGCCCGCAGCCGCATGGCGTCGAGGTGCAGGCCGTCGGCCTGCAGCCGGTCCAGTGCCTCGGTCATCGACGGGCTGGTCGACCCGAAATACAGCGCCCCGTAGCGCGTCGGCCCGTCGGCCTCGCGCACGATCGGTTGCGGCACCAGCCCCTTGGCGGTGTCGAACTTGCGGAGCAGCCGCTCCATGTTCTCGACGTAGTCGCTGCCTTCCTCGGAATACCGCGCGTAGGCGTTCTTGGTGGTGCCGCGGGTGAAGAAGGCGCCCTTGCTCCTGTGGGTGCCGGGCAGGGTGCGGTACGGAATGCCGTCGCCGTCGACGTCCAGGTAGCGCCCGAAGTCGCGCCCGGCCTCCAGCTCCTCGGCGGTCATCACCTTGCCGCGGTCCATCCGCTTGCTGTCGTCCCACACGAACGGCTCGCACAGCCGGTGGTTCATGCCGATGTCGAGGTCGGTCATGACGAACACCGGGGTCTGCAGCCGGTCCGCCAGGTCGAGGGCGGCGGCCGAGAAGTCGAAGCACTCGCGCGGGTCCTCGGGCAGCAGCATCACGTGCTTGGTGTCGCCGTTCGAGGCGTAGGCGCAGGACAGCAGGTCGGCCTGCTGGGTGCGGGTCGGCATGCCGGTCGACGGGCCGCCGCGCTGCACGTTGATGATGGTGGCCGGGATCTCGGCGAAGTAGGCGAGGCCGATGAACTCGGTCATCAGGCTGATGCCGGGGCCGGAGGTCGAGGTGAAGGCGCGCGCGCCGTTCCACCCCGCCCCGATCACCATGCCTATCGAGGCCAGCTCGTCCTCGGCCTGGATGACCGCGTAGCGGGCCTCCTTGGTCTCCGGATCGTGGCGGTAGCGCTTGCAGTACGAGGCGAAGGCCTCGGCCAGCGACGACGACGGGGTGATCGGGTACCAGGCGCAGACCGTGGCGCCGCCGTAGACGCAGCCGAGCGCGGCGGCGGCGTTGCCCTCGACGAAGATCCGGTCGCCGACCTTGTCGCGCGCCTCGACCTTCAGCCCGCAGATCCCCGGCTCCAGGTTCTGCAGCGCCCAGTCGCGGCCCAGGTTCAGCGCCTTAACGTTGGAGTCGATCAGCGCTTCCTTGCCCTTGAACTGCTCGCCGAACAGCGACTCGATGACCTTCGGGTCGATGTCCAGCAGCACCGACAGGGCGCCGACGTAGATGATGTTCTTGAACAGCTGGCGCTGGCGCGGATCGGAGTAGGTCGCGTTGGTGATCGCGGTCAGCGGCACGCCGATGGTGGTGACGTCGTCGCGGAACGAGCTCGGCGGCAGCGGCCGGGTCGAGTCGTAGAACAGGTAGCCGCCCGGCGCGACCTCGGCGACGTCCTTGTCCCAGGTCTCCGGGTTCATGGCGACGATCATGTCGATGCCGCCGCGGCGGCCGAGATAGCCGTCCTCGGATACCCGAACCTCGTACCAGGTGGGCAGGCCCTGGATGTTCGACGGGAAGATGTTGCGCGGGCTGACCGGCACGCCCATGCGCAGGATCGATCGGGCGAACAGCTCGTTGGCGGATGCCGAACCGGAGCCGTTGACGTTGGCGAACTTGACGACGAAGTCGTTGGTCGCTGTCAGTGCTTGCCGCATGCCCGTTCCGCGTGGCTCATTTCGATCAGGTACTTCCGCATGTCCCAAGCTCCTGTCGGACAGCGTTCGGCGCACAGCCCGCAGTGCAGGCAGACGTCCTCGTCCTTGGCCATGATCCGGCCGGTCTTCAGCCCGTCGCCGATGTAGACGGCCTGGCTGGCGTTGGTGGCCGGCGCGTTGAGTCGGCCGCGAACCTCGTCCTCCTCACCGTTCTCGGTGAAGGTGATGCAGTCCATCGGGCAGATGTCGACGCAGGCGTCGCACTCGATGCAGAGCTGCGCCGTGAACACCGTCTGGATGTCGCAGTTCAGGCAGCGCTGGGCCTCTTTCCAGGCGAGCTGCAGGTCGAAGCCGAGCTCGACCTCGGCCCGGATGTCGCGCAGCGACTCCTCCTTCGGCCGGTGCGGCACCTTGAACCGGGCGTCCAGGGCGACGTCGTTGTCGTAGCTCCACTCGTGGATGCCCATCTTCTGGCTGACGATGTCGACCGCCGGTGCCGGGCGGACCGCCGGGTCGCCGCCGTCCAGGAAGGTGTGGATCGACACCGCCGCCTCGTGGCCGTGCGCCACCGCCCAGATGATGTTCTTCGGGCCGAACGCCGCGTCGCCGCCGAAGAACACCTTCGGATGGGTCGAGCGCATGGTGGCCTCGTCGACCTTCGGCATGTTCCAGCGGTCGTCGAACTCGAGGCCGATGTCGCGCTCGATCCAGGGGAAGGCGTTCTCCTGGCCGACCGCCACCAGTACGTCGTCGCACTCGAAGTACTGGTCTTCCTCGCCGGTGGGCACCAGCTTGCGGCGACCGTTGGCATCGTACTCGGCCTGCACCTTCTCGAAGGTCATGCCGACCAGCTTGCCGCCCTCGTGCACGAACGACTTCGGGACCAGGAAGTTGAGGATCGGAATGTCCTCGGCGATCGCGTCCTCCTTCTCCCAGGGGGACGCCTTCATCTCCTCGAAGCCGGAGCGGACGATGACCTTGACGTCGTCGCCGCCGAGCCGGCGGGCGGTGCGGCAGCAGTCCATCGCGGTGTTGCCGCCGCCGAGCACGATCACGCGCTTGCCGATCTTCTCGATGTGGCCGAACGAGACGTTGGACAGCCAGTCGATGCCGATATGGATGTTGGCGGCGGCTTCCTGGCGGCCGGGAATGTCGAGGTCGCGGCCGCGCGGGGCGCCGGAGCCGACGAACACCGCGTCCCAGCCCTCGGCGATCAGGCTCTTCAGGCTGTCGACCCGACGCTGCTGGAAGGCGATGTTGCCGATGCCGGTGATGTAGCCGACCTCGTCGTCGATCACCTGCTCCGGCAGCCGGAACCGCGGGATCTGGGTCCGGATCATGCCGCCGAGCTTCGGGTCCTGGTCCAGGACCGTGACCTCGTAGCCGGTCGCCGCCAGGTCGCGCGCGACCGTCAGCGAGGCCGGTCCGCCACCGACGCACACCACGCGCCGTCCGTTGCTGGCGGGGGCGGTCGGCAGACGGCCGTTGAGGTCGTCCTTGTTGTCGGCGGCGACGCGCTTCAACCGGCAGATCGCAACCGGCTCCTTGCGGCTGCCGGTCACGTCCTCGTCCTCGACCCGGCCGCGGCGGCACGCCGGCTCGCACGGCCGGTCGCAGGTCCGCCCGAGGATCCCGGGGAAGACGTTGGACTTCCAGTTGACCATGTAGGCGTCGGTGTACCGCCCGTGTGCGATAAGCCGGATGTATTCCGGTACCGGGGTGTGGGCCGGGCAGGCCCACTGGCAGTCCACGACTTTGTGGAAATAATTCGAGTCAGCGATATCCGTGGCCTTCAAGGCCCAATCCTCCCCACCGTCGGTGGCGCAACGGCCCGTCTGGGGGCGAGCCTTCGCGAGAGGAGTAGGAACCCAGCCGACAAGCCTCGTCAAGACGTTGTCGGACAACTATCGCATTGTTAATGCTGACACGGTTTCATTCCACCTTGGAACGCGACCGCTCGACGCACCCTGCGCCGCGAGCCCTTGGCTCCAGGGCTCGGAGCGACCATGGTCTAACCATGCCGTCCGAACCGACCTATAGTCCGCGGACAGGCGCCCGAGACCGGGCCGAAACAGACCGTGACGACAGGAAACAGAGCGATGATTCGCAAGACGGACTTCTACATCGACGGCGCCTGGGTGGCGCCGCTCGCCGAGAACGATTTCGAGGTCATCAACCCGGCCGACGAGACCGCCTTCGCGACGATTTCCCTGGGCGCGGGCGGTGACGTGGACCGGGCGGTGGCGGCGGCCCGCGCCGCGTTCCCGGCCTGGAGCATCACGAGTCGCGAGGAGCGGCTGGCGAAGCTGGAGAAGCTGGCCGAGGTCTACAAGGCGCGCTCCGACGAGATGGCCAAGACCATCAGCCAGGAGATGGGCGCCCCGATCACGCTGGCGACCCGGGCCCAGGCGGCCGCCGGCTACGGCCACATCAAGGCGTTCATCCGGGTCCTCAAGGAGTTCGAGTTCGAGCACCCGCTGCGCGACGACGCCCGGAACGAGCACATCGTCTACGAGCCGATCGGGGTGTGCGGCCTGATCACGCCGTGGAACTGGCCGATGAACCAGGTGACGCTGAAGGTGGTCCCGGCGCTGGCCGCCGGCTGCACCGTCATCCTGAAGCCGTCGGAGATCGCGCCGCTGTCGTCGATGCTGTTCGCCGAGATCATGCACGAGGCCGGCTTCCCGAAGGGCGTCTTCAACCTGGTCAACGGCGACGGTCCGACCGTCGGCGAGGCGATGTCCCGGCATCCGGGGATCGACATGATGTCGTTCACCGGCTCGACCCGGGCCGGCACTGCGGTCACCAAGGCGGCGGCCGACACCGTCAAGCGGGTGTCCCTGGAGCTCGGCGGCAAGTCGCCGAACATCGTGTTCGCCGACGCCGACCTGCCGAAGCAGGTGGCGGCCGGTGCCGCGCACTGCTTCAACAACACCGGCCAGTCCTGCAACGCCCCGACCCGGATGCTGGCGGAGCGCTCGGTGTACGACGAGGTGGTGAAGATCGCCGCCGCGACCGCCGAGGCCACCAAGGTCGGCGACCCGGCGCAGGAGGGGCCGCACATCGGCCCGCTCGTCTCGGAGACCCAGTTCAACAAGGTCCAGGGCCTGATCGAGAAGGCGATCGCCGAGGGTGCGCGCCTGGTCGCCGGCGGTCCGGGCCGGCCGGAGGGCTTCAACCGCGGCTACTTCGTGCGGCCGACGGTGTTCGCCGACGTCACCAACGACATGACCATCGCCCGCGAGGAGGTGTTCGGTCCGGTGCTGTCGATCATTCCGTTCGAGGGCGAGGACGAGGCGATCCGGATCGCCAACGACACCAGCTACGGCCTGTCGTCCTACGTCCAGACCGGCGACCCCGAGCGGGCCAAGCGGGTGGCACGCCAGCTGCGGTCCGGCATGGTCCAGCTGAACGGCTCCGGCCGCGCGTCCGGCAGCCCGTTCGGCGGCTACAAGCAGTCCGGCAACGGCCGCGAGGGCGGCAAGTGGGGTCTGGAGGACTTCCTCGAGGTCAAGGCGGTCAGCGGCTGGCCGCTCAGCGAATAATCGACTTCTGCCGGGGCCGCCGATGTCCGGTGGCCCCGGTGTTGCCCCGCGTCCACCGAATCGTGGCTGCTCTGAGCCTCGGGCACGTCCGTCCCCCGAACGCGTCGATTTCGCGGCGTCAGCCGATGCGCCGCCAGATGACCTCCCATTGCGCCCAGCTTCCGTTCTTCGGTGGAACGCGTCGGGTGATGTCTTCGCGTGGCCCCAGCACCGGCTCGAAGTTATGCTCGGTGAGGGCGATCAACTCCTCCCGCGAGTAAAAATGCACGGGCAGGCCACATTTCGGGCCTTCATCGTAGCGGACCGTGAAGCCGCCGAAGCGGTTGCGTTCGAGCACCGTGTGCCGGTTGTTGATCTCGGTCGATGCCGCGTTCACGCGGAGACAGAAGAGTCCACCGGCCGGAAGTATCTCCACGGTGCGATCGAAGTATTGCGCCGCGTCTCGCTCGGTGCCGTGCTGAAACACCTGTATGGCCACAACATAGCCGAACGCCGTGTCGCCCGCTTCAGTCCGGAAATCTCCCACGGCCAACGGAAAGGGATGGTCCGGGCGCCGTTGCCGCAGTCGAGCGATCGCCTCCTCGGAGATGTCGAGCCCATGAAGCCTGGCTCCACCGTCGACCAGAGGAAGGAAGTTCCGTCCGTTGCCGCACCCGACATACAGCCCCGACCTCGCCCACACCTCCGGGTGTCGTCGGAGTGTCACGAGGATCTCGCTGACGAACGGAACCGGCGGGTCATCCGCGTAGCGACCGCGCCGGTATTCGGCGTTCCAACTTTCGGCGATTTGGGGCGGTTCCCTCACGCCCGGCCGCCGAACGCATCCAGACCGCGCGCGTAGCTCGGCTGGGTCTGGGCGGGGTTGCGGTTGACCAGCGGTCGGGCGAACAGCGGATGGGTCAGGCTTCGGACCTCGTGCTCGACGGTGAACAGGGTCTGGCCCGTCTGCAGGTCGACGATGTCCTCGAACCGCCACTCGTACTGGTTCGTCTCGATGGTGATCAGGCTGCGCTCGCCGAGCTTGCGGTACGGCGACGAGAAGTCGGAGATGTAGATCGCCACGTGGTGGCCGTCGTATTCCGGAGACGGCACCTCGGACTCCCGGAACCGCAGGGTCTGGTGGGCGCCGGCGTGCACGAAGGCGCACGGCACCCCGTCCGGCTCCTCGACCCGCGAGGGCGCGCCCAGGATCGCCTCGTAGAACGCGGCGATCCGGTCGGCGGTGCCGGTCGGCACGTCGAACTCGACATACGGCATGCCGAGGTCGACCGGGCCGAACGCCGGGTCGGGGGCGTGGCAGCGAAACCGGTTGCCCCAGGGGCAGGTGGCCTCCAGGCCGTCGTCGGTGCGCCGGAACGCGAAGCCGGTGTCCTTCAACTCGCCGCGCACGCCGGCCAGCGAGGCCTCGGCGCGGTCGAGGTCCGGCAGCACCAGGCCGACGGTACCGCGCACCCGCTGCGTCGGCTGGCGCGACGGCAGGTGCATCTGGCTGCGGCCGATGTTCACCCACATGTTGTTGGTGCCGACCATCAGGTAGGGGTCGCGGGTCAGGCCGAGGCCGACGACGTAGAACAGCGTCGCCAAGCGCTGGTCCGGGATCAGGACGTTGACGTGCTCGAGATGCACGATGTTGCCGACATCCTCGTGGGCGCGGTCGTACGGGGCGTCCATGGCGGTTCCTCCCGGGCTTTCCCGACAGTGTAGTCCGCCGCCGGGGCCGGCGCACGGTCCTGCGCGCGCAGGCTATCTGGCGCGGGCGGAAACGATCGCCAGCACGAAGCAGACGGCGCCGAAGCCGACCAGCGACAGCACCGTCAGCCGCACCAGGTCGTAGCCGCCGACCGTCCAGATCGCCGCCGCCAGGGTCGGGGCGGCGGCGGTCGCGCCCATGAACGGCAGGGCGAGCGCCCCGGAGATCGCGCCGAACCCGGTCCGGCCCAGCAGGTTGGCGGTCACCACCGGCCGGGTGATGCTGGTGACGCCGTAGCCGGAGCCCTGCAGCAGCACGAACGCGAACAGCAGCAGCGGGATCGCGCCGGCGCCGATCAGGGCGGTCGAGGCGGCCAGCATGAACGCGAAGGACAGGCCGCAGATCGCGTTCATCGAGACCCGCTTCTCGACCGCCATCATCGCCAGCCGGCCGGCCACCTGCATCGGCCCGATGCCCGACGCGACCGCCACCGCGACCGTGGTCGACACACCGCGCTCGTCCAGCATCGGCAGCAGGTGGGTGATCAGGATGCCGTGGGTCAGCGCGATCATCGAGAACGCCGCGGCCAGCAGCCAGAAAGTCGGCCGCCGCAGCGCCGCCCGCAGGCCGGCGCCGTCCTTGCCGCCGCCTGCCGGAGCCGCGGCCGGCTCGGATTCCGGCACCGGCCGGGTGCCGTAGACGAACAGCGGGACGCAGATCAGCAGGATGGCGGTCGCGAACCCGCCGGTCGCCGCCCGCCAACCGTACAACTCGGCCAGCAGGTTGGCGCCCGGGAACGAGACCGTGCCGGCCAACCCGGCGATCAGGGTGATGCGGGTGATCGCCTTGCGGGCCTCGCTGCCGCGGGTGCGGGTCAGGAAGGCGAAGCACGGCTCGTACAGGCAGGTCGCCATGGAGGCGCCGAGCGCGATCCACAGCGCGTAGAACTGCCACACCTCGCGGACGAAGCTGACGGAGCCGATCAGCAGGCCGGCGCAGATCGAACCGCCGATCAGCAGCCGCCGGCCGTGCCCGGCGTCGATCAGCCGGCCGGTGACCGGGGCGCACAGGGCCGAGGTGACCAGGGCGGCGGTGAAGGCGCCCGACAGGGTCGTCTTCTCCCATCCCAGGTCGCCCTCCCAGTGCGCCAGCAGGGCCGGGAAGATGTAGAACACGCCGGCCCAGACGATAGTCTCGGCGAACGCCAGGGCGAGGACGGTACGACCCGGTGATGCAAACCCGGGCGAAGCGGGCGGGGCAGGGTGCTGAGCGGCGGTCAAGGAGGCGGACTCCGGAAGGCGGACGCGGCATCCTTCCACGACGACCACGCAGGCGTCCATTCGAGGATGATCGAGGCGTTAGATCATATTCCGAAATTCTTGGGAATACCGTTGATCGGATCGCCGCGGTCGCCTATATTGCCGGCATGGACATCAAGACCACAGCGACGCGCCTGGAGGCCCTGGGCAACGAGACCCGCCTGGAGGTGTTCCGGATCCTGGTCCGGGCCGGCCGCGGCGGGCTGCCGGTCGGGGAACTGCAGCGCCGCACCGAGACCGCGCGTTCGACCCTGTCGCATCACCTGCACAAGCTGATCGCCGTCGGCCTGGTCTACCAGGAGCGCGACGGCACGACGCTGCATTGCCACGCCAACTATGCGGCGATGGACGAGACCCTCGGGTTCCTGACCCGCGAATGCTGCGCCGACGCCGGCGCGGAGCGCTGCGACGCCAAGGGGGCGGCGGCGTGATCGTCAATTGGTCCTCATCCCGGACGCGCTTGCGCGAGCCGGGACCCATGGGGGCGGTTCCGTGAGCAGGTCCCGGCTCTCCGCGACGTCGTCGCTGCGGCCGGGATGAGGTTTTGAGGGGGGACGTTTCCCCTTTTTTTGACCGGGTATGTCGAATATCCTGGGAATAGCGGAGAAGCGAACATGACCGAAATTGCCCTGGCCACCAGACGGCTCGCCGGCCGGATCGATCCGGCGGTGCTGGTCGTCGTCCTGGCCCTCGCCGTGCTGGCCGTGCTGGCGCCGGCCCAGGCGGTCGAGAGCCTGCGGTTCACCGGCGATGCCCTGGTCGGCGTGCTGCCGTTCCTGGCGCTGTCGATCGGCGTCGCGGCCTATGCCAAGGCCAGCGGCGCCGACGCCCTGATCGCGCGGGCGTTCACCGGCAACCTGCCGACGATGATCGTGGCGGCGGCCCTGATGGGTGCGCTGTCGCCGTTCTGCTCGTGCGGGGTGATCCCGCTGATCGCCGCCCTGCTGGCGATGGGCGTGCCGCTGGCGCCGGTGATGGCGTTCTGGCTGGCCTCGCCGCTGATGGACCCGTCGATGTTCCTGCTGACCGCCGGCACCCTCGGCACCGGTTTCGCGGTCTACAAGACCGTCGCGGCGGTGGCGATCGGCCTGCTCGGCGGCTTCGGCACGGCGGCGATCGGCCGGGCCGGCCTGTTCGCCGAGCCGCTGCGCGAGGGTGTGGGCAACGGCGGCTGCGGCGGCTCGACCATCCGCAACCCCAAGGATGTGGTCTGGCGGTTCTGGGGCGAGCAGCCGCGGCGCGAGCGGTTCGCGAAGAACGCCCTCGACAACACCCTGTTCCTCGGCAAGTGGCTGGCCATCGCGTTCTTCCTGGAGAGCCTGATGCTGGCCTACGTCCCGGCCGACCTGATCAGCAGCTCGATCGGCGGCGACGGTTGGCTGACCGTGCTCGGCGCCACCGCCGTCGGGGTGCCGGCCTACCTGAACGGCTACGCCGCGCTGCCGCTGATCGGCGGGTTGATCGACCAGGGCATGGCGCCCGGCGCCGGCATGGCCTTCATGCTGGCAGGCGGCGTGTCCTCGATCCCGGCGGCGGTCGCGGTCTGGGCGCTGGCCCGGCCGCCGGTGTTCGCCGCCTATCTCGGCTTCGCCTTCGCCGGCGCGTTCGCCATGGGCGGGCTGTACGGCCTGGTGGTGTGAGCGCCCGCCGTCGCGAACGATCGACGGGCCGCCTATCCGGCGGCCCGTTTCGTATCCGCCTCGCGGCGGCCGGTTGCGCAGTAACCTTCGATCCACCGAGTCCGGTGCCCGCGCGCTGACCAAAGGACCGGGAAGAAGCTCTCGTCGAGACGGTCGTCACCGGTCAGCTGGTAGCGCCGGTAGATGTAGCCGCCGGGCCGGTCGCTGAAGCGCGCGCCCTCCGGCACCATGTGGATGCCTATCGCCCGGCGCATGCGGTGGCCGGTGACGTTGGCGGCGGAACCGTGCCATATCTCGCCGGCATGGAACACGCAGGACCCGGCCGGTACCTCGATGAACGACGGCTCGGGCGGTTCGATCCCGGCGGCCGCGGCCGCAGCCTTCATCTGGGCTCGGTAGTCGTCCTGGGCGTGGAAGGCGTCCGGCAGCGGTGTCAGCGGCCAGCGATGCGAGCCGGGAACGTATTCCAGCGTTCCGGCATCCCTGTGGGTGTCGTCGAGCGTCACCCAGCAGGTGACGGTCTGCGGGGGATCCAGGAAGTCCATGAAGGACGAATCCTGGTGGTGCGCGATCGGCCTGGTCTGCGGTGTCTTCCACCAGATCGTGTCCTGGCCTAGCCGAACCCCCGGCCAGCCAGTCAGCTTTCCGGCGGCTTCGCCGACCGCTCCGGACAGGGCGAGGGCGGCGACCGTCAGGTCGGCCTTCCAGGCATTTGCCATGTGTCGGGTGACGTCCGGGAGGCTCATGCCCTCGCGCCAGTACCATTCGTCCGGGTAGACGCCGGTATCGAACCGACCGGCAAACAGCCTCGGGAAGGCGTCGCGCAGAGCTTCGACCCGGTCCGGAGCGAGGACGTTCTCCACGACCAGGAAACCGTCGCGTCGGAATCGCGCCACATCGGGTGGACCGATCGGCGGGAGTTGGATCGGGTTGGAAGCGCTCATGTCGATCATTTGCCTGTCAATCTGCGATAATGTCAGGATAATGGTCGGGTAGTATGAATACCTATCGAATAGAGTTCGGATAATGTCTCAAAACTCCGCCCTCGACCGAACCGATATCGCGATCTTGCGGCTTCTGCAGAACGATGCACGACTGACCAACAAGGAGATTGCCGCCAAGGTCGGTCTCGCTCCGTCGAGCGCACATGAGCGGTTGAAGCGGATGCGGGCCGATGGCGTGCTGCGCGGCGCTCACGCCGAGGTCGATCCGGCCGCGCTGGGCATCGGCCTGGAGGCGCTGCTGATGATCGGGCTGGCCAAGCACAAGCGTGAGACCGTCGACCGGTTCATCCGCGAAGTGGCCGAGATCTCCGAGGTCCGTTCGGTGTTCCTGGTCACCGGCCGGCACGACCTGATCGTGCACGTCGCGGTTCGTGGCATGGCCCACCTCAAGGACCTCGCGCTCGATCGGTTCACCAGTCGACCCGAAGTGAATCGAGTGGAGACGTCGATCCTGTTCGAGGCGGCCTACCGCCACGAACTGCCGGTGTTCCGTGCGGGCTAGGCAGCGTTTCCGTTGTCCGCCGGCAGCGCCCGCTGCACCACGTTCAGGAACCAGCGGATCCCCACCGGCACGACCGCGTCGTTGAACACGTAGCGGTCGCCGTGCAGGCCCTCGCCGGGGCCGACCTCGCCGGCGCCGATCCAGGCATAGGCGCCGCGGCCGACGGCGTTCAGCATGAACGCGAAGTCCTCGCAGCCCATGCTCGGCGGAAACTCGGTCAGTACCCGTTCGCGTCCCACCGCGTCGATGCCGGCCGCGACCGCGATGTCGGCCCCGTCCGCCGGGTTCACCACCGGTGGATAGCCGCGCTTGTAGGTGAGTTCCGTCGACAGCCCGTGCACCGCCGCCACTCCCTCGGCGACCCGGCGGATCTCGGCCTCGCAGTGGTCCGACAGGCCGGCTTCGTAGAACCGGCAGGTGCCCTCGACGGCCACCTCGGTCGGCACGAAATTGTTGAACCGGCCGCCGTGGATCTGGGTGACCGACAGCACCGCCGGCTGCAGCGGGTCGATGCTGCGGCTGACCACGCGCTGCGCCGCCGAGACGAAGTCGGCGGCCGCCAGGATCGGGTCGTCGCCGAGATGCGGCATGGCGGCGTGGCAGCCCTTGCCGCTGAACCGCAGCTCGAAGTCGTCGACCGCCGCCATCTGCGGGCCGGTGCGCACTGCGATGTGGCCCTCGGGCACGCCCGGCCAGTTGTGCAGGGCGAACACGGCGTCGACCGGAAACCGCTCGAACACGCCGTCGCCGACCATCCGGCGGCCGCCGCCGACCACTTCCTCGGCCGGCTGGAACATGAAAACCACAGTGCCGTCGAAGCCGCCGCCCTCGGCCAGCAGCTTCGCCGCCCCCAGCAGGATCGCGCTGTGCCCGTCATGGCCGCAGGCGTGCATGGCGCCCGGGTTGCGCGAGGCGTAGGGGACGCCGCTGGCCTCCTGGATCGGCAGCGCATCCAGCTCGGCGCGCAGGGCGACGCTGCGGCCGCTGGTTCCGCGCCGCAGGATCCCGACCACGGCGGTGGCGCTGACGTCGGTGTGGACCTCCAGGCCGAAGCTGCGCAATTGCTCGGCGACGAACGCCGCGGTGCGGTGCTCCTGGAACCCGAGCTCCGGGTCGGCGTGGATCCGGTGGCGCCAGCCGATCACCTCGTCGGCGATCCCGGCCACCCGGTCGTTCGCGGTCATGTCGTGCTCCGATCGCTCGTTCGCCGGCGATACCTTGGCGCGGGCCGGCGGGGCAGTCTTGAACCGGATTGACCACCGGGCTGAAAATCGGTCGATGCGATCCGATCCGACATCGCGGGAGACTGCCCGGCTGACCGTGCACCCGGCCCTGGACGGTCTGGAGATGCTGGCCGCGACCTATCTCGACCATGCCTACGCCCTGCACACCCACCCGACCTACGTGTTCGGCGTGGTCACGGAAGGCGTCGAGCGGTTTCGGGTCGGCCGGACCGACAACCTCGCCACGCCGGGCTCGATCCTGGCGGTGAACCCGGAGGAGCCGCACGACGGCGAGAAGGGCTGCGACGACGGCTGGTCGTACCGGACCTGCTATCCGTCGGTGGCGCTGATGCGCGAGGTCGCCGACGAGCTCGGCCTGCGCGACGTGCCGCTGTTCCGGTCCGCGGTGCTGCCGGCTCCCGACCTGGCGGCGGCGTTCGCGGTGGCGCATGCGATGGCGGCCCACGGGGGCGACGGACTCGACGACACCGAGAGCCCGATGCTGATGGTGCTCGCCGCGATCGTCCGACGCTTCGGCGACCGGTCGAGGGGACGGCCGGCGGACCGTCCGGTGGATCATTCCGGCGCCAGGCGCCGGCTGGCACTGTATGACGCCCTGATCGCCGAGGATCTCGCCGCGTCGTTTCCGCTGGCGCGGTTGGCCGATGCCGGCGAGGTGACCCGGTTCCAGGTGATCCGCGACTTCAAGCACATGGCCGGCATGACGCCGGGCCAGTATGTCCGCGACCGGCGGGTTCGGCGGGCCTGCGACCTGATCGGCACCGGGTTGCCGCTGGTGGCGGTCGCTAGCGAGGCCGGGTTCGCCGACCAGAGCCACCTGACCAGGGCGTTCAAGACGGTCAAGGGCGTCACCCCGGCTGCCTACCGCCTGGCGATCGCCGGATGAGGCGGCAGGTCACTTCAGCCGGTAGTCCTCGAGCTTCGAATTGAAGGCGATCGAGATTCGCTCGCCGCTGCCTCGGAACGGCAACACGTAGTGCTGCAGCCAGCTGGGGAACAGGATGAACTCGCCGGGCGATGGGATCACGATAGACGGTGGCCCGGCTCGGTAGCCGGGAATCGCCATGTCGCTGGACGGGCGGGGGTCGAGGAACTCGATCGCCCCGCTGAGTGCATACGCCGGGTCGAGTTTGCCGGTGTCGGGCTTTCCGGTGTCGGGCTCTCCGGCGTCGGGTTTTCCGGTATCGACGTAGTAGACGCCGGACCAGTGGCTTCCGGCATGGTCGTGGACACGGTTGAAGTCGCCGTCCCGGTTGACGTTGGCCCAGCCGCTGAGGCCGAGGGAGCCTTCTACACGGGACATATCGCCATCGACGGGCGACGCCATGACGGTTCTGATCAGCGAAATCAGATGGCCGCGTAGCGCGACGACGCAGGGTTCGTCACCATCCAGGAAATCGGTGCGTGAATGCCAGCCCCCGACGTTGCTGACGAGGGACTCGTCGCCGATTGCTTCGCGCGCCAGGATCAAGGCCCGCAGTTCGTGGTTCAGCGCGTCCGGTTCCGGGAGGCGCCAGCGCAGCATCGGCACTGCAAACACCCATTCGAGCGCCGGCTCGCGGACCTCCTGACTCGATTCCTTCGACGAAGCCATTCGGTCTGTTCGCCCCCCACGGCGTTGTGAAACAACACGACGATCAGGCTCGCCGGCCCCGACCGGACCTGTGCGCAGATTGTAGGGGCCACCTTTCAGGTCGGTCGATGCCGGAATTCCGACATGGTGTGACCGTCCGCCACCCGGGTGGTTCGTCGGGTTGACCGCCGAGGCGCCCGGGTCGATCGTTGAATCGAGGCGCTTCCTGACGCACCCCGTTCGGCCCGGAGTTTCCAGATGAGCATCGCCGTCGCAGCCCCCGGTACAGTCCGGAACAATCCCTCGACCACCGAGGTCCTCGCCGCCTTCGCAGTCGAGGCGCCGGTCGACGACCGCACGGTTGCTGCCGCGGTCCCGATCGTGCTCGACACCCTGGCGGTCACCATGGCCGGCGGCGCCGAGCCGGCGGTACAGGCGCTGGCCGGCACGCTGGAGCCGCATGCCGGGGCCGGGGGCGTGCCGTCATTCTGGTCGCGGCATGCCTATCGGCAGGACGATGCGGCGCTGCTGATCGGCATGGCCAGCCACGTGCTCGACTACGACGACGTCAGCGTCATCGCCATGTGCCACCCCAGCGTCCCGGTGCTGTCGGCGCTGCTGGCGACCGCCGACCGCGGCAACACCTCGGGGCGCGAGCTGCTGGAGGCGTTCGCGGTCGGCACCGAGGTGCTGATCCGGCTCGGCCAGGCCATGGGCTTCCGGCACTACGGGCTGGGCTTCCATGCCACCGCCACGCTCGGCACGGTCGGGGCGGCGGCAGCCTGCGCCCGGCTGCTGAAGCTCGACCGCCGGCAGACCGGCAACGCGCTGTCGATCGCCGCCAGCATGGCGTCCGGGCTGCGGGCCAATTTCGGCTCGATGGTGAAGTCGCTGCATGTCGGGATCGCCGCCTCCGACGGCCGGAAGGCGGCGCGGCTGGCGGCCGGCGGCATCCAGGGAGCCGCCGACGCGTTCGACGGCGAGGGCTTCCTGAACGCCTTCAGCGGCGGGACGGTCACGTCCTGGCCCGAGGAGGTCGGGCTCGGCACGCCGTTCGCGATCCTGCAGCCGGGCTTCGAGCAGAAGCGCTACCCGTGCTGCTACATGCTGCACAAGATCATCGAGGCGACCCTGGCGCTGAAGCGCGAGACCGGGCTCGGGCTCGACGACGTGGAAGCCGCGACGGTGGACATGCCGAACGGCGCCACCAAGCCGCTGATCCACCCGTATCCGCGGTCCGGCATGAATGCGCTGTTCAGCGCGCCGCACGCCGTGGTCGCCGGGCTGTCGGACGGCCGCATCGACCTGCGCAGCTTCACCGACGACGCGGTCGCGCGGCCCGGGATCCAGGGGCGGCTGCACGACGTCGCGGTGGTCGAGGACACCGCCGCGCCGAAGCAGGGGGCCGAGGTCGGGGCGGCGCCGGTGACGGTCACCCTGCGGCCGAAATCGGGGGCGGCGGTGTCGCGCACCGTGACCGCGCTGCCGGGCTCGCCGCAGGACCCGATCACGCCGGAACAGGCGCTGGCGAAATGGACCGACTGCCTGTCGCGTGCCAACCCGGACGCCGACCCGCAGGCGGTTAGCCGGCTGTTCGACGAGGGCAGGGGCCTGGCCGCGGCGCCGGACATCGCCGGCTGGCTGGGCCGGCTGGCGGAGGTCGCCCGGCGCGACTGACACCGGTCCAAAAAAGATATATCGAAGGGCTTGAACGCGACACGGTCTCGATATATCTAAGTTATCGATATATCGAAACTGTATCGAGAAACGAAATGCGACACTCTCACTCACATCGCGACCACGGTCGGCGGTTCGCCCGCCGGCCATCCTGGGAGGACGGCTTCGGCCACGAGCATCGCGGGCGGCGCGGCCGCGGCGGTCATGAAGGGCACGGCGAGCACGGCGGCCGCCGGGGACGGTCCGGCCGGATGTTCGACCACGGCGAGCTGCGCCTAGTGGTGCTCCACCTGATCGGCGAGCAGGGCCGCCACGGCTACGAGATCATCAAGGAGATCGAGGACCGCACCGGCGGGAGCTATGCCCCGAGCCCGGGCGTCGTCTACCCGACCCTGACCATGCTCGAGGAGCTCGGCCACGCTACCGTCGCCGAGAGCGGCGGCAAGAAGCAGTACGCCATCACCGACGAGGGCCGGGCCTGGCTGGAAGTCAACGGGACCGCGGTGAACGCCGCGCTGGAGCGCATGAACAGCGCCGGCGCCGCCAACCGCGGCGCCCCCGCGCCGGAGGTCGTGCGGGCGATCGAGAACCTGAAGCTGGCGCTCCGCCTGCGCCACGAGCGCGGTCCGCTGACCGACGAGCAGGCCCGCACCATCGCCGAGGCGCTGGACGCCGCGGCCCTGGCGGTGGAGCGGAGCTGACGCTCCCGACGTCTCAGCCGGCCCGCTGCCCGCGCACCAGCTGGCCCGGCAGCGCGCCGGTCGCCTCGCCGTTCCGATAGGTCACGGTGCCCGACACCACGGTCGCGTCGTAGCCCTCGGCCTTCTGCAGCAGGCGGCGGCCGCCGGCCGGCAGGTCGAAGGTCACGTAGGGCCGGCCGAAGCTGACCTTGTCGTAGTCGATGACGTTCAAATCGGCCTTCTTGCCGACCGCGATCGTCCCGCGGTCGCCGAGGCCGGCGGCGCTCGCGGTATCCGAGGTCAGGCGGCGGACGATCTCCGGAAGCTCCCAGCGGTGCCGCTCGCGGCCCCAATAGGTCAGCATCCAGGTCGGGAAGCCGGCATCCAGGATGAAGCCGACATGCGCCCCGCCGTCGCCGAGGCCCATGATGGCGTTCTTGTCCGCCAGCATCGCCTCGGGCGTCGACATGTCGTAGCTGACGTAGTTGACCAGCGGCGTGTAGATGAAGTTGCGCCCCTCGTCCTCGAGCAGGATGTCGTAGGCCACCTCGGGTGCCGTCCGACCCTCGCGGGCGGCGATCGACTCGATCGAGTCCTCGCGTTTCGGCGAGTAGCATGGCGGGTTACCGAACCGGAACATGTGCTTGTAGCCGATCCGGTGGATCAGCGGAAACGTGCTGCCCGCCACCGGGTCCTCCGACAGCAGCTGCCGACGGAACTCGGGGTCGCGCATGATCGCGACGCGCTCGGCCAGCGGCTTGTCGGCGATCCGCTTGTAGGACGGGGTGCCGGAGAACGGGTTCTGGCTGCCCTCCAGGCCGAGCAGGATGCCGATCGGCCGCGGCGCCACCACCGGCCGGATCGACAGTCCGTCGCGGGCCGCACTGCCGGACAGTGCCAGCAGTTCCTTCCAGAACTCGCTGCGGTCGTGGCGCTGGGTCAGCGAGAACACGGCGGTCCGTCCGCTGGCCTCGACGACGCGCCGCACCATGGCGAACTCGGTGGCGGGATCGGGCGTGTTCCAGTCCGACACGATCTCCAGGAACCCGGAGCCGCCGTCCTTCATGCCCATGGCGATGCCCGCCAGCTCGTCCTCGTGGGCCTTCAGGGTCGGGGTGTAGTCGCCCTTCAGGCTCTTGTGGCTGATGGTCCGCGAGGTCGAGAATCCGAAGGCGCCGGTGCGCACCGCGTCGGCGGTGATCGCCCGCATCTTCGCGATGTCGTCGGCGGTCGCCGCCTCGTGGCGGATCGCCCGCTCGCCCATCACGTAGACCCGGACCGCGGCGTGCGGCAGCAGGGCGCCGATGTCGATGTCGCGCGGGTTGCGCTCGAGTGCGTCGAGGTACTCCCCGAAGCTCTCCCACTGCCACTTCAGGCCTTCGTGCATGACCGGGGCGGGGATGTCCTCGACGCCCTCCATCAGCTCGACCAGCTTCTCCCGGTCGGCCGGCTTGCAGGGCGCGAAGCCGACGCCGCAGTTGCCCATGATGGCGGTGGTGACGCCGTGCCAGGCCGACGGGGCGAGGTGCGAGTCCCAGACCGCCTGGCCGTCGTAGTGGGTGTGGATGTCGACGAAGCCGGGCGTGACCAGCTTGCCGCGGGCGTCGATCTCCTCGGCGCCGCTGGCCGCGACCTTGCCGATCTCGACGATCTTGCCGCCGGCGACGGCCACGTCGGCTTCGTAGGCGGCGGCGCCGGTGCCGTCGACGATGGTGCCGTTGCGGATGACGAGGCTGTGTTCGGCAGCCATGGTGCGACCCTCCCGAGATCGTTGCTTAGGCAAACATTAGACCCGGCATTGGACGTGGTCAAAGGTGCCCGTCGCTCCGTGGGTTCCGGCTCCGGCCCACCTCCGGCGGTCCGCTCCGGAATGACGACGGAAGGGGATGGCGCCACCCGGCTCTCTCTCAATCGTCATTCCGGCCGGTCGCGCCGACCTCGGCGGGACCGAGCCGGAACCCACGCTCCGATGGCCACCACCCCGATTGCATTCGCCGGCCTGGCCGGGTAGCGAGGGAGCCTCAGCGAGCGCTACGGGAGCCGATGCCATGGATACGGGACTGGTCGGGTCGAGGGTCGAGCGGGTCGAGGATCGCCGGTTCCTGACCGGGCGGGGCAGGTATGGCGACGATCTGCGGCTGCCGGGACAGGCGTTCGCCGTGGTGCTGCGCTCGCCGTACCCGCACGCGCGAATCCTCGGAATCGACGCCGGGGAGGCGCGGCAGGCGCCGGGCGTGCTGCTGGTGCTGACGGCGACCGAGCTGGCGGAGGACGGCGTCGGCCCGATCCCGTCGCTGTCGAACCTGGCGCCCTACGACCTCGGCAAGCTGGACGGCGGGCCGGCGGCCGATGGCTCGCAGCCGGTGCTGGCGACCGATCGGGTCCGCTATCTCGGCGAGCCGGTCGCCTTCGTGGTCGCCGAGACCGTCGATCAGGCCAAGGACGCCGCCGCCCTGATCGAGGTCGACTACGAGCCGCTGACCCCGGTCATGACCTACGAGGACGCGGTCCGGCCGGGCGCCCAGACCCTGTGGGACGACATGGCCTCCAACCGGTCGTTCGAATGGGAGGGCGGCGACGCCGCCGCGGTCGAGCGGGCGTTCGCCGAGGCCGCCCACGTCACCCGGTTGGACGTCGTGAACAACCGCGTCGTCGGGGCGTTCATGGAGCCGCGCGGGGCGCTCGCCGAGATCGAGGACGGCACCGACCGGCTTGTACTGCACGTCGGCTGCCAGAGCGCCCACGGCATGCGGGCCGGGCTGTGCGGCATTCTCGGCCTGCGGAGCGACCGCCTGCGCGTGGTGGTGCCCGACATGGGCGGCGGCTTCGGCCCGCGGGCGCCGGTCTATCCGGAGTTCGCGCTGCTGCTGGTGGCCGTGCGCCGGCTGGGCCGGCCGGTCGGCTGGACCGCCGAGCGCAGCGAGAGCTTCCTGACCGACGCCCAGGCCCGCGACCACCTGCTGCGCGGCGAGCTGGCGCTCGATGCCGAGGGTCGGTTCACCGGCCTGCGGCTGGTCGCCGAGTGGCGGCACGGCGCCTATCTGACCGGCCGCAACATCTACGTGATGATCCGGTTCCTGCCGCCGTCGCTCGGCGGCGCCTACCGGGTGCCGTGCGCCCACACCCGGATCCTCGGGGCGTTCTCCAACACCACGCCGCTGGCGTCGTTCCGCGGGGTCGGGCGGGTCGAGACCAACTACCTGATGGAGAGCCTTGTCGACGCCGCGGCGCGCGAGCTCGGCGTCGACCCGATCGAGCTGCGCCGGCGCAACCTGGTGCGGGCCGAGGACCTGCCCTGGACCTGCGCCGGCGGCAACCGGATCACCTCCGGCAACTTCGAGAGCCACCTGGACCGTGCCCTGGCGCTGCTCGACCGGCCGGGGTTCGCGGCCCGACGGCAGGAGGCCGAGGCAAGCGGCCTGCTGCGCGGCTTCGGGGTCGGGGTCTATGTCGAGAACGACGGCGGCGTGCCGAACGAGTTCGCCGGGGTCAGCGTCGAGGGCGCAGGCAGGGACGAGGACGGCACCGTGACCGTGCGGGTCGGCACCCAGGATTTCGGCATGGGGCACTCGACCATGTACGCCCAGGTGGCGGCCGACGAGCTCGGCGTGCCGTTCGACCGGGTCCGGGTGGTGTTCGGCGACACCGACCAGGTCGCGCGCGGTGCCGGCTCGCACGGCTCGCGCTCGGCCCGGATCGGCGGTGGTGCTGTGGTCACCGGCGCCCGCGATGTGGTGAAGCGCGCCCGCCAGCTCGCCTCCGAGCTGATGGAGGCGGCCGAGGCCGACATCGAGTTCCGGGCCGGCCGGTTCCGGATCGGCGGCACCGACCGCTCGGTCTCGCTGTTCGAGGTGGCGCGGTTCGCCGAGGAACGCGGCGAGGCGCTGGCGGCCGACGCCGACTTCGTGACCAAGGACGAGGCCCACCCGAGCGGCTGCCACGTCTGCGAGGTGACGGTCGATCCGGACACCGGGCGGGTGACCATCGAGGGCTACGGGGTGGTGGCCGACGTCGGGCGGATCGTGAACCCGTTGATCGTCGAAGGGCAGATGCACGGCGGCGCCGTCCAGGGCATCGGCCAGGCCCTGCTGGAGCGCATCGTCTACGACCCGGAGAGCGGCCAGACCCTGACCGGCAGCTTCATGGACTACACGCTGCCGCGGGCCGACGACCTGCCGTCCATCGCCCTGGCGTTCGACGAGGTGGCCGAGCCCGACAACCCGCTCGGGGTGAAGGGGGCGGGCGAGTCCGCGACCTCCGGCGCGCCGGCGGCGGTGATGAACGCGATCCGCGATGCCCTGGCGAGCGCCGGCAGCACCGCGCACATCGACATGCCGGCGACGGCGGAGCAGGTGTGGCGGGCGTTGCGGGGCGTGACGAAGGGATAGGCGGCGGGCGGGTCCCGGATCGCACTTCGTGCGTCCGGGATGAAGGCGAAAAGGTGAACCTTGTTGCCCCTCATCCCGGCCGGAGCGGCATCGCCGCGAAGAGCCGGGACCCACAGCGCGACGGGGGCGTCACCCCTTCTGGGTGAACGACACGCCCGACCAGTCCTCCCAGAGCTGGGCCAGGGCGGCGTAGTCCATGTCGCCCATGCCCTTGGCCTCGGCGATCTCGTAGGGGGTGTGCGAGGCCAGGGTGGCGAACAGCGGCACCCCGAGCTGCTGCGAGGTCTCGAGCGCCAGCACCGAGTCCTTGCGGGCGTTGCTGACCGACATGCCGGCCTTGTAGTCGCCCTGCTGCATGCGTTCCTGCACCCGGTGCACCAGCGGGCGCAGCAGGCCCTCCTCGCGGTTCAGCACGTCGACCATGGTCTGCACCGGCACGCCGAGCTTGGTGGACATGGCGAACGCCTCGATCAGCACCACCATGACGGCGTGCATGACGCCGTTGTTGACCACCTTCACCCCCATGCCGGCACCGACCGGGCCGAGGTCGAAGATCCGGTCGGCCAGCAGGTCGAGCACCGGCCGCGCCTTCGCCACGTCCTCCGGCGAGCCGCCGAGGAAAAACGTGATCTTGGCGGCCGCCATGCTGGCGACGCCGCCGGCGATCGCCGCGTCGACGAAGCCGACCCCGTGCGCCGCGCAGCGGGCATGGCCCTCGATCGCGGTCTTCGGCGTGACCGTGCTGGTCTCGATTACGATCTCGGGGCGGTGGCCGGCGGCCAGGATCTCGTCGATCACGGCCAGCGAGGCCTCGGGCTTCGGCAGCGACAGGATGATCCGCCCGGCCTTGGCGGCGACCTCGGCGGCCGAGCCGACGCAGGTCATCTCCAGGCCGGCGACGGCGTCGCGACGGGCGGCGCTCAGGTCGAAGCCGACCAGCGGAACCCGCCCTGAAAGCGCCTTGCAGATCGACGACCCTGCGTTTCCGAGGCCGATCACGCCCACGGTGTCCGACATTCATTCCTCCTTTGGTCTGAGTTGTTTGGCCGGCGCGGCGCCCGATGGTCGACGGGCGATCCGGGCGGAACCGGAAGGCGCACCGGGGTGTTGTTCGGACAGGACCGACAGACGGCGAAAGGAAACCAAGATGCTCGGCTGGGCCCTGCTGTTCTTCGTTCTCGCGATGGTGGCCGGTGTGCTGGGATTCGGCGGTGTCGCCGCGGCGTCGGCCAATGTCGCGCAGATCCTGTTCCTGGTCTTCCTGGTGCTGCTGGTGCTCAGCGCCCTGATCGGCGTCCTGCGCGGGCGCAGTCCGTTGTGACCGGGCGCCGGGTGGTGCGGGCGATTGCGATCGCAGCGGTCTACGTCGTGGCGATCGTCGCGACGCCAGTTCTCGGCGTCGTCGCTCTGGCGGCCTGGCAGGAGCTGGCGCCCGGCTCGCTGCGGGCCGTCACCCACGAGGTCGCCGCTCTGACCGAAGCGAACGACGCCCGTGGTGTGATGGACAACCTGATCGCGGCGATCGAGCCGACCGCCCGGCATCCCGGGTAACCGGCTCACCGGGTCGCGGCGACCGCGGCCCCGTCGCGGCGGGCGTCGGCGGCGCCGGCAAACGCGCCGGTCTCCGGATCGCGCGACACCGCGTGCATGCCGCCAGCCGACCAGGACACCGGCCCGACCACCTCGACGCCGTGCCCGCGGGCCCGCAGTTTCTCGATCACGTCCGCCGGCACCCGGTTCTCCAGCATGACGCGGGCGCCGTCCCACAGCCGGCCGCGCGGCGCGTCGATCGCCGCCTGCAGGTCGAGCCCGTAGCCGAGGTAGTGCACCATGGCCTGGCTCTGGGTCTGCGGGATGCCGTAGCTGCCGGGGGTGCCGAGGCACAGCACCGGCTTGCCGTCGACGGTCGAGACCGACGGGGCCAGGCACATGGCGAAGCGCTCGCCGGGCTTCAGGAAGTTCGGCGAGCTCGGGCTCAGGTCGCCCCAGTTCATGAAGTTGTTCAGGCACAGCCCGGTGCCCGGGATCACCGTGCCGGAGCCGAACGGCGAGCCGAGGCTCTGGGTGATGCAGACCGCGTTGCCGTCGGTGTCCATCGCGGAGAACGAGGTGGTGTGCTCCTTCAGGCTCGGGCCGGTGGCGAGCGGGCCGTCGCCGTACTGCTCGGTGCGACCCCAGACCGGCGAGCCGTCGGTTAGCCGTCCGCGCAGCGGCGCGAGCGTCTCCTCCGACAGCAGGGCCTCGATGTCGGCGACCGGCGCCTTGTTGCGGCGGATGCGCAGCTCGGCCGCGATCCGGATTGCGCGGAAGACCCGGTCGAGGTGCTCCTCGCCGAGATGCGGCAGGTCGGAGAAATCGGTCTCGGCCAGCAGCCGCAGGGTGGTCAGGAACTGGAACGACTCGGCCGGCGGCGGCGGGACGTGCACGCTCAGGCCGCGGAACTCGGCGACCACCGGATCCTCCCAGAGCGGCTCGACCGCCTCCAGGTCGTCCATGCCGATGCATCCGCCCATCTTGGCCAGCTCCTCGACCACGCGCTTGCCGAGCGCGCCGCCGTACAGCGCTCCCGGGCCGTCGGCGGCGATGGTCGCGAGGGTGTCGGCCAGTTCCGGCTGGCGCAGGACCATCCCGACCTTGGGGGCGCCGTCGAACGCGAAGATCGGCGCCCAGCCGTCGGACATCCTGCGCTTGGCGCAGACCTCGATGATGTCGAGGTAGAACGGCGAGATCGGGAAGCCGTCGCGCGCCAGGGTGATCGCCGGGGCGAAGCACTCGGCCAGCGACTTGCGCCCGTAGGTCTTGTTGAGCGTCGCCCAGCCGGCGAGATTGCCCGGCACGCCGCCGGCCAGCGGCCCGTCGACCGTCGCCTCCTTGGCGATGCTGTCGGTCGGGAACCGCTTCGGCACCGGCGGGTGGAAGTCGAGGGTCCGGACCCGTCCTTCCGAAGCGGGATAGAAGGTTGACTGCCCGAGGCCGAGCATGCCCGACATGAACGGTTCGGTGACGTTCAGCGCGGCGGCCGTCGCCACGATCGCATCGAAGGCGTTGCCGCCGGAGTCGAGCATGGCGGCGCCGGCGGCGGCGGCCAGCGGGTGGGCAGCGGCGACCATGCCCTTGACCGAACGGACGGACGGGCGGCTCTGGTGAGCGGGCATCTCTGGATCCTCGAATGGTAGAACGGGCGGGCCGAAGCAGGCGGGACCACAGAATGACGCGGACCGGCCGCGCTCGTCACGCCCGTTCTTGCAGCCGGATGCGCGCCACCAGGACCGAGCCGAGAAGCAGCACCAGCACGGCGATCGCCGACGGGACGACCGCGGCGTCGACCAGCTCGCGGATCGCGACCCGCCACGGAATGCCGACCGCCACACGGTACTGCGGCGTGTACAGGCGGCGCGGCCGGACCTCGTAGATCGCGTCGAAATAGCCCTCGGGCCGCTTCCAGCGCCGCTGTCCGGTCTCGAGCCCGGTCGCCGCGGCGATCCGGTTGCCTTCCAGCAGGGCGACGTAGCCGATGATGCGGTTGGAGGCGCGGTACTCCTGCACGACGTCGTCCAGCCCGGACAGGTCCTCGGGCGAGATGCCGACCGCGACCGCCTCGCCGAGGCGCGCACCCAGCGACGAGGCGTAGGCCCCCGCCGTCTCGGCGGCCTTCTCGGCCGCCAGGCCGCCGAGGGTCGAGGCGGTCAGCGCGAGGCCGAGCGCTGCGACCGTCGCGTAGGCGCCGAGCAGGTCGCGGCGCGACTCGAAGAACTCGGGGTTGGCGATCGCGAGGCCGTGGACGATCAGGCCGATGGTCAGCAGGGTGGTCGCCAGGAGTCCGGCGAGCGCGGCGTTGCGCGTCAGATCGCCCAGCGGGTCGCGCTCGAACACCAGCTCCACGGTGCCGACCGGCCCGAAACGGTTGACGATCGGCAGGGCGACACGGGACAGCCCGTCGACCCGGTCGACAACGACGTCGTCGGCGCTCATCGGGGCGCCGAAGGCGGGCGCCGCCCAGGCGACGTCGCCCTTGACCGTCGAGAGCACCGGACGGCCCCCGGCCTCGCGGACGACGACCGCCCGCACGCCCGGGTTGGTCTGGAAGACCCGGGCGGAGACCGCCGGAAAGCCGATGAAGTCCTCGAGCGGCAGGCCCATCGCCAGCATGCCGGACATGGCGTTGCGCACGGTCTCGGCCTCGGTGCGGATACGCGCCGTGTCGAATCGCGCGGCGACCTGCAGCCAGATCGCGCCGCCCAGCACCAGGATCGCCAGCAGGGTCAGCGAGAACGCGAGCACGGTCCGCAGCCGCGCGCCGGCGAGCGCTGCGCTGTCGAGTTCGGTCTCCAGGTCCGTGGTCGCCAGATCGCTCGCCACGCCAATCCCTTCCGGTTTCGGCAGTCCCTTCCGGTGTCTGCGGCGGACAGAATAGGCGGTGGCCGCGCCGTT
>Ga0070728_10000744_pt1 | contig 57713 bp, 64 predicted proteins | sample tdDd471_FD_66723 | JGI IMG/M metagenome (GOLD analysis project Ga0070728, IMG submission 66723) | Marine sediment microbial communities from the Atlantic coast under amendment with organic carbon and nitrate - tdDd47.1 | ecosystem: Environmental > Aquatic > Marine > Coastal > Sediment | place... | reverse complement strand
AGCGGCACCTTGCCGACAGCACCGGTGTCGAGCGGCTGACTCCGGACCAGGCGGTCGCCCTGGTGCCGGTGCTGCGCCGCGAGCTGATCCATGGTGCCGCCATCGAGCGCGGCGCCCGCGACATCGACGTCGACCGGCTGCTGCAGGGCTTCGCCCGTCTGCTGCGGAGCCATGGCGGTCGGGTGGTGAGCGAGGCGGCGGTCGGCGGGATCGCGCGGACCGGCGGCGTCTGGCGGGTGGCGACGACGGCCGGGGCGTTCGAGGCACCGGTGCTGGTCGACGCCGCCGGTGCCTGGGCGGACGTGGTCGCCGGCATGGCCGGGGCGGCGCCGATCGGGCTGGTGCCGATGCGCCGGTCGGCGGCGATCCTGCCGGTCGCGCCGGATCGGGAGGTCGACCGCTGGCCGCTGTTCGCGCCGGTGACCGAGACCTGGTACGCCAAGCCCGAGGCCGGCAAGCTGATGGTATCGCCGGCCGACGAGGACCCGGTGGAACCGCACGACGCCTGGCCGGACGACATGGTTCTGGCCGAGGGGCTGGACCGGTTCGAGCGCATGACCACGGTGCAGGTCACCCGGGTCGAGCGCAGTTGGGCCGGATTGCGCAGCTTCGTCGCCGACCGCACCCCGGTGGTCGGGTTCGCGCCCGGTGCCGACGGATTCTTCTGGCTGGCCGGGCAGGGCGGGTACGGGGTCCAGACCTCGCCGGCGCTGTCGCGGTTGGCCGCCGACCTGGTGCTGGGCCGAACCCCGGCGCTGCCGGCCGACGTGCTGGCGGCGCTCTCGCCCATGCGTCCCGGTCTCGGCTGACGTCTCGGCGAAACGCCGGCACTCGCGCTCAGAACGGCCGACGACGGGACAAGTGCCGGATGTCGCCGAAGTGCGGCTCGGGCAATGTCGGGCCGAGATCGGACCGCTCGACGCCGATGTCCCGCAGCATGCGGTCGTCGAGTTCGCGAAGGCGATGGCGAACATGGATCGCGCGGGTCCAGGCGCGTCCGGTTGCTGCGAGCCGGGCGAATGCCCGGACCATACGCCGGGCCGTGGCGGCGGCGGCCTCCGTGAGACTGGGCGTCACCGGTGATCCGCAACAGACATCCTGTCTCGACATGGCTCGGCTCCTTCAGGCGGTTCCCCGGAAGGCCGGGAACGTCCTGAACCTGGCGATGTGGGATGGCGGCGACAAACGCCGTTCCTTGACACTATCTGTAAGGAAATGTCACACGGAGGCATGCCTCGCCGCCTACCGCCACTGAACGCTTTGCGCGCCTTCGACGCCGCCGGCCGCCACGGCAGTTTCTCCAGGGCCGCGCAGGAACTCAGCGTCACCCACGCTGCGATCAGCCGGCACGTCCGGGGCCTGGAGAGGCGACTCGGCACCCAGCTTCTGACCGCCGTGACCCGCGGCGTCGAGCTCACCGAGGCCGGCGCGAAGTACCTCGCCGCCGTGGCCCCGGCACTCGACCGGATCGCCGAGGCGACCGACGAGCTGTCGGCAAGCATCGAGGGGCTGGTCTCGGTCAGCGCGGAATCGACCTTCGCGCTGAAATGGCTGATGCCCCGGCTCGGCGACTTCCAGGACCGCTATCCGGAGGTCGAGCTGAAGATCGACTCGTCGACCCGGCTGGTCGACATCCACCATCACGAGTTCGATCTGGCGATCCGCTACAGCCGCCGGCGGCGTTGGGACGGCCTGCAGAGCGATGAGATTTCGCGCTCGACCATGTACCCGGTCGGCGCGCCCAGGCTCTGGCCGGCAGACTGGCCGCCGGAGGGACCGCCGCCGGACGACCCGCGCCGGCTGTCGACCCTCCGGTTGCTGCAGGAGGACGACGGTGCCGCCTGGAGGGACTGGTTCGCGCTGGCGGGAGTCCCCGACGTCCGCGTCCCCCGCGCGCCGGGTCCGCTGGCCAGCCTGCTCGCGATCGAAGGGGCGCTGGCCGGTCAGGGTCTCGCGCTCAGTTCGGACGAGCTCATCGCCGACGATCTGAAGAGCAACCGCCTCGTCCGGTTCTCCGAGATCGGCATGGAGTACGGGGGCTACACGCTGCTGTATCTCCCGGAGACCGGCCGGCGGAAAGCGGTCCGCGCCTTCCGGGACTGGCTGCTGGAAGCGACCCGGCCATTGCGCCCGGCACCGTGAACCGGCGGTGCTGCCGGGGGACGTGGTGGCGGCGGCCCGGCGGGGGCTGGCTGCCTGAGCCGCGCCGTCAGCGCCCCGGTCGCACGAACGCCCGGCGCGCCGCCTCGACCTCGCCGCGGATCACGCAGGCGTCGACATGGTCGTCGATCAGCCCCATGGCCTGCATGAACGCATAGACCGTGGTCGGGCCGACGAACCGCCAGCCCAGCCTCTTCAGGTCCTTCGACAACCGCTCCGAGGTCGCCGAGGTCGAGGCGGTCTGCGGGGCGGCGAGGTCGGCCGAGGCCGGCTCGTAGCGCCAGAAGAACGCCGCCAGCGAGCCCTCGCGCGCAACCATCTCGCAGGCCCGGGCGGCGTTGTTGATCACCGCCTCGATCTTGCCGCGGTGGCGCACGATGCCCGGGTCCTGCAGCAGCCGCTCGACGTCGGCCTCGCCGAACCCGGCGACCCGCTCGAAGTCGAAGCCGTGGAAGGCGGCGCGGAAGTTCTCGCGCTTGGCCAGGATGGTCCGCCAGCTCAGCCCGGACTGGAAACCCTCGAGGCACAGCTTCTCGAACAGCCTGGCGTCGTCGGCGACCGGGAAGCCCCATTCGCGGTCGTGATAGGCCAGGAACTCCGGCGCCGCGCCGCACCAGCGGCAGCGCGGCCGGCCGTCGGGGCCGGTGAAGACGGTGCTCATCGGGGTCAGGCCGCGGCCGGGGTTTCGAGCAGGAACGCCAGGCGCTCGTCGGCCCGTGCCGGATCGATCTCCAGGATCTCCGCCGTGACCACGTTCTCGGCGACGAACGGGTCGGCCTCGACGCGGGCCTGCAGGTCGGCCCGGGTGGTGGCGTGGGCGACCACCACGCCGCCGAGGCCGGGCACCAGGCTGCCGACCACCAGGAACACGCCGTCTTCGAAACCGCGGGCGATCCAGGCCTTGTGGCCGTCCATGTGGCGGCCCGCCTCGGCCCGGTTGTCGGCGAATTTCAGCATCACGATGAACATCGGTTTCCTCGCTCTCGGGGGGATCAGTGTCGCCGGGCCGCCGCGCCCCGGGTCTCGCGGTCGAGCCAGGCGTACATGCGCTCGACCTCCCGGCGGACGAACGCCTCGTCGCGAAAGGCGTTGGACAGGGTGGCGACGCCCTGGCTCAGGGCCAGCAGGTGCATCGCCAGGTCGTCGGCGTCGTCGTCGCGGCCGAGCATCTCGAACTGCCGGCGCAGCCAGCTCCGGAACAGGCCGAACAGCCGGCCGGCCTCGGCCTGCGAGCCGTGGCGGAGCTTGGCCAGCTCGGTGGACAGCGTGCCGACCGGGCAGCCGTAACGCTCGATGTCGGCCCGGTTGACGAGCAGGATGTCGATGAAGCTGCGGATCCGGGCGACCGGGGTGTCGCCCCCGGCCTCCCAGCCGTCCAACATCATCCGAGTCTTGGCCAGCCGGGCCTCGATCACCGCGTCCAGGATCTCGTCCTTGGTCTTGAAGTGGTAGTAGAAGTTGCCGCGCGAGATTCCGACCACGGTCGCGATGTCGGCGAACGAGGTGTGCTCGAAGCCGTGCTCGTAGAACAGCTGGTCGGCGGCTTCGACGATGGTCTCGCGGGTCGACTTCTCGGCCATGGCCTCCCTCCCGGACGGCGGTGACGGCGGCGGGGGCTACCCGTGCGCGCCGTGGTAGACGGGATAGTCGGTGTAGCCGGTTTCGCTGCCGGCGTAGAAGGTGGTCGGATCCGCCAGGTTCAGCGGCAGGTTCTCGCGGTAGCGCCGCACCAGATCCGGGTTGGCCAGGAACGGGATACCGAACGCCACAAGGTCGGCGGCGCCGCTTGCGATCGCGGTCCGGGCACGCGCCAGGTCGTAGCCGTTGTTGGCGATGTACGGGCCGTCGAACCGGGCCCGCAGCGCCCGGTAGTCGACCGCGCCGGCCTTGCTCGTCATGTCGCCCTCCAGCACGTGGAGGTAGGCGAGGCCGCGCCCGCCGAGCTGCTCGAGGAAGTAGCCGAAATGGGCCTGCGGGTCGGAGTCGGCCATCGAGTTGAAGCTGTTCTCCGGGGTCAGGCGCAGGCCGATCCGCCCGGCCGGCCATACGGTCGCGACCGCGTCGAGGATCTCGTTCAGCAGCCGCATCCGGTTCGCGGGGCTGCCGCCGTAGCCGTCGGTGCGCCGGTTGCTGCCGTCGCGCAGGAACTGGTCGATCAGGTAGCCGTTGGCGCCGTGCACCTCGACCCCGTCGAAGCCGGCCCGCCGGGCGATCTCGGCGGCGTGCCGGAACTCCTCGACGATGCCCGCGATCTCGCCGGTCTCCAGCGCCCGCGGGGTCACGAAGTCCTGCATGCCGGCATAGGTCACCGCCTGCCCGTCGGGCCGGATCGCCGACGGGGCGACCGGGGTGGCGCCGTCCGGCCGCAGGCTCGGATGCGAGATCCGTCCGCAGTGCTGCAGCTGGATGAACACCCGGCCGCCGGCGGAATGCACGGCGTTGGTCAGGCGCAGCCAGCCGGCGGTCTGGGCGTCGCTGAAGGCGCCCGGCGTGAACGGATAGCCGATGGCGCCCGGCGACACCGGCGCGGACTCGGTGACGATCAGCCCGGCGCTGGCGCGCTGGGCGTAGTAGCGGACCATCAGCGGCGGCACCACGCCATCGCCGTCGGCGCGGTTGCGGGTCATCGGCGCCATGACCATGCGGTTGGCGAGGGTCAGGTCCCCGAGTTGGAACGGCTCGAACAGATCGGCGGTCATGAATGTCTCCGGCGGTGGGTATATCATGAATAGGACAAATGTCCTAATCGTGGACAGATATATGGGACAATCGTCCTAATCGTTCAAGGGACAGTTGGTCGCGACCGGTTTCCGCAAGGGCGGGAGGGCGCTACCGTGCGTTCGGGGTCGGGTTCGGCCGGCGTCGAGCAGCGCTCGGTTCGCGGGGCCCTTCGAGGAGAACGGGCATGCGAAAGATCATCGTCGGGGCATTCGTGAGCCTGGACGGCGTCATGCAGGCGCCGGGCGGGCCGGAGGAGGACCCGGTCGGCGGTTTCCGGCACGGCGGCTGGTTCTTCCCGTATTTCGACGAGACCGTCGGCGCAGCGGTCGAGGGGATGTTCGCGCAGCCGTTCGACCTGCTGCTGGGGCGCAAGACCTACGATATCTTCGCCGCCCACTGGCCCTATGCCGGTCCCGACGACCCGATCGGCGCGTTGTTCGGGCGCATCACCAAGTACGTCGCGACCCGCAATCCGGCGCTTCGGCTGGACTGGGAGAACAGCCGGTCGCTCGGCGACGACGCGGTGGCGACACTACGGGCGATGAAGGCCGAGGACGGGCCGGACCTGCTGACCCAGGGCTCGACCGAACTGTTGCAGACCCTGTTCGCCGAGGGCTTGGTCGACGAGTTGTTCGTTTGGACCGCGCCGGTGGTGCTGGGCGGCGGCAAGTCCCTGTTTGCCCCCGGCGCGTCGCCGGCGGCGCTCGAGCTCGTGGATTCCAGGATCTCGGGGACGGGCGTCGTCTGCGCCCGCTATCGGGTTGGCGGCCCGGTGAAGACCGGCTCCTTCGCGTTCGAGACGCCGACCGAGGCGGAACTGGAGCGGCGGCGCAATCTGACTTGAAGACGCCGCGGCTGGCGCGGGCGGAGCCCGAACTGCAGCCAGGCCCGAGGCTCAGTCGCGGCTCGCGCCGTCGCCGAACCCGCCGCCGTAGCCGATGTCCCGGCGCGCACCCATCAGCGACACCGTGAAGCCGGCGACCACGTCGATCAGCGTCATCAGGAACAGCAGGAAGAAGTCGCTGGTGCCGAGCGCGGGAACCAGCAGGAACCCGAGCAGCGCCGCCACGCAGACCAGCATGCTGAGCCCGTGGTCGAGCGCCGCCGCCACGCTGGTCCGGGTCGCCTTCAGGATCTCGACGAACAGCAGCACCAGACCGAACGCCAGGATCAGGTCGGCGACATCGAAGGTCCACACCGAGCCCGAGGGCAGGGTGACGGCGACGACCGCGGCCGCCAACAGCGTCTCGCCGCTCAAGGCGACAACCGCGTACGCCGCCAGGGCGAGCAACATCAGGGGAACCAGTCGCATCATCACCCTCCGTTCGCCGGCCAGGGGCCGGCCTACCCGATCAGCTCCTCGCGGCGGTCGTCGGTCTCGCCGTAGCGCGCCAAGCTCGGCGGCTTCAGGCCCTCGTAGACCCGCGCCAGGCCCTGGTTGACGATCCGGTTCTGGCGCTCGAACAGCGAGTTGCCGTCCAGGTCGCTCTCGACCAGCAGCGGGCCGAACTTCTCGACCTCCAGCACCCACATGGCCTGGGCGATTCCCAGGTCGTCGATCCAGCGGGCATCGACCACCCGCCTGATGCCGCGCCCGAGCAGTGCGCCGGTGCCGTAGCCGACGGTGGTGAGGTACACCGCGCCGGCCGGCACGAAGACGTCGCGATAGTCCTGCTCGCTCATCCCGCCCTTGCCGACGATCACCTTGGCGCCCGACACCTCGAACCACTTCGGCAGCCACTTGGAGAACCGGAAGCTGGCGGTGGCGGTGACGGCGCCGACTTTGAAGGTCCCGTCGTCGTTGCGGGCGGCCGCCGGCGAGCAGTGGAAATTCACGTTGGTCAGGGTCTTCAGGTCGACCGGCGGCGCCATGCCGTCCTGCAGCACGCGTTTGTAGACGCTCTCGCGGCCGGTGTAGATCAGCCCGTCGAGATAGACCACGTCGCCGAGCTGCAGGCCGCGCAGGGCCTCGTCGGTGACCGGGGTGGTCAGGCGGACTTCTCGAAGCTTTCCGCCCTGTTCGGTGTCGTTGGGCTCTGCCATTCGACCGTGTCCCGTCGCATGTAGGGGGTGAACCAGTCCGGGTCGGTGCGGTACTCGACCCGCCCGTCCGGGTGCAGCCTTGCGGTCGCGCGGCGCGACGACAGGCAGAAGCAGTGCACGCTCATCGGCATGCCGCCGGTGTGGGTGTAGCCGACCTCGATGTGGCAATCGACGACCATGGACGAGCCGACGAACCCCATGGCGCCCATGCCGATCGAGTTGCCGAGCTCCTTCAGCTCCAGTTCCAGCGCCGCGATCTCCGGCTCCGGGTTGCGGTCGCCGACGGTGCGCAGGCAGGCCGCCTGCTTGCCGAGCACCATGCAGGTGTCCTTCGAGCCGCCGAGGCCGATGCCGACGATCGCCGGCTGGCAGGCCAAGCCGCGCTTGCCGAACGCCACCAGGGTGTCGAGGTAGAAGCGCTTGATGCCGTCGATCCCGTCGGCCGGGAACAGCATGCGGTAGTCGGTGCCGAACAGCCCGCCCTTGTGCACGGTGGTGATGTCGACCCAGTCGGCGTCCGGCTCGAAGCTGTACTCGATCTCCGGGGCGTTGATGCCGACGTTGTTGTCGTTGTCCCGGCGCGACAGCGGATGCACCCGGTTGGGGCGCAGCGGTATGTCGTGGGTGGCGCGGGCGGTGGCGCGGCGCAGCCGGCGCTCGACCTCGACCGGTCCGCCCTCGACCCGGGCCTCGTTGCCGTACTTCACGTACCAGCGCGGCACCCCGGTGTCGGCGCACATCGGCCGCCGGTCGGCCTTGGCGGCCTCCCAGTTCTCCAGCATGGCCTGCAGCACGAAGGCCGACAGGTCGCCGCGCTCGGTGTTCGCCATCTCCCTGATGCCGCCGAGATAGTCGTCCGGGATCTCGATCCCGGCCTTGGCCATCACGGTGCGGGCGGCGGCCTCGAGCGCGTCGGCGGCGATCTTCGGGGGATGGGGCATGAAGCGGCGCCCTCTGGTGCGTTTCCTCGGGAGGGAGCGTAGCGGGTCGGGCGGGGGTTGGGAACCGGCGTGGGTCCCGGATCGCCGCTGACGCGTCGTCCGGGATGAGGGAGAAGGAGGAACCTCATCCCGGCCGGAGCGGCACAGCCGCGGAGAGCCGGGACCCACGATGCGACGGGCGCCCTACACCCCCAGATAGGCCTCGCGGATCCGGGCGTCGGCGATCAGCTCGGCGGCCGGGCCGGACATGGTGACGCGGCCGGTCTCCATGACGTAGCCGCGGTCCGCGATGGCGAGCGCGGCATAGGCGTTCTGCTCGACCAGCAGCACGGTCACGTCCAGGCTCTTCAGGTTGCGCACCACATCGAGGATCTGGTCGACCAGGATCGGCGCCAGGCCCATGCTCGGCTCGTCCAGCAGCAGGCAGTTCGGCCGGCCCATCAGCGCCCGCGCCATCGCCAGCATCTGCTGCTGGCCGCCCGACAGCCCGCCGGCCCGCTGGTTGCGCTTCTCGCGCAGCACCGGGAACATCGCGAACGCCTCGGCCATGTCGGCGTCGACCCGGTCGTCGCTGAACAGGTAGGCGCCGAGCCGCAGGTTCTCCTCGACCGTCAGGTTGGTGAAGATCTGCCGGCCCTCCGGGACCTGCGCCAGGCCGGCGCCGAGCCGGCGGTGGCCGGGGACCCGTGTGACGTCCTCGCCACGGAACACGATGCGGCCGCCGGCCACCGGCTGGACCCCGGACAGGCAGCGCAGCAGGGTGGTCTTGCCGGCTCCGTTGGCGCCGATCACGGTGACGATCTCGCCGGCCTTCACCTCGAGGTCGACGCCGTGCAGCACCTCGATCCGGCCGTAGCGGCTGCGCAGCCCCTCAACCGAGAGCATGGCTGCCCTCCCGGCCGGCATGGGCGCCGAGATAGGCCTCGACCACCTTCGGATCGCGGGCCACGGTCTCCGGCGCGCCCTCGGCGATCTTCTCGCCGTGGTCCAGCACCACCACGTGGTGCGAGATCTTCATCACCAGCTTCATGTCGTGCTCGACCAGCAGCACCGCCACGCCCTCGGCGGCGATCGCCGCGATCAGGGCGTCGATCTCCTCGGTCTCGACCGGGTTGCAGCCGGCCGCCGGCTCGTCGAGCAGCAGCAGCCGCGGCCGCGACGCCAGCGCCCGGGCGATCTCCAGCCGCTTGAGCGCGCCGTAGGACAGCGCCGAGGCCTCGCGCTCGGCGGCACGCTCCAGCCCGACCCGCTCCAGCAGGGCGCGGGCCGCCCGCTCGGTCTCGCGGCTGCGCCGGCGGGTCGACGGCAGGCCCAGCAGGTCGGCCAGGGTCGAGCCGCGCTCGGCCAGGTGGCGGCCGGCCATGACGTTGTCCAGCACGCTCATCCGCAGGAACACCTGCAGGTTCTGGAAGGTCCGCGACAGGCCGCGCTCGGCCAGCCGGTTCGGGGCCAGGCCGGTGACGTCCTCGCCGTCCAGCCGGACCCGCCCGCGCGCCGGCAGGTAGACCCCGGAGATCATGTTGAACAGCGTGGTCTTGCCGGCGCCGTTCGGGCCGATCACCGAGACGATGCGGCCGGGCTCGGCCGTGAAGCCGACGCCGTCGACGGCGGTGACGCCGCCGAAGTCGATGCCCAGGCCCTCGATCTCCAGCAGAGTCATGACGACCTCCGGCGCAGCAGGCGGTGCAGGCTCGGCAGCAGGCCGTCGGGCAGGAAGATCATCACCAGCATCATGATCAGCCCGAACACGATGTGCTCGTACTCCTGCAGCGCGGTCAGCACCTGCGGCAGCGCCGTCAGCAGCAAGGCGCCGGTGACAGCCCCGATCACCGTGCCCGCACCGCCCAGCACGGTCATGGTCACCAGCTCGATCGAGTGCAGGAAGTTGGCGATGTCCGGGGTCACGAACCGGTTGGTCAGCGCCAGCAGCGAGCCGGAGACCGAGGCGTAGACCGCCGAGATCACGAAGGCCGACAGCTTGTAGCCGGCGACGTCGACGCCGACCGTGCGGGCCGCGACCTCGGAGTCGTGCAGCGACCGCAGGGCCCGGCCGCTCGGGCTGTCCTTCAGGTTCAGGGCCAGCCAGGCACCGGCCAGCAGGATCAGGCCGGCGAGCCAGTACCAGAGCTCGGCGTTGCCGACCTTGATCCCGGCGCTCTTCAGCAGGCCGCGCAGGCCGAGGTCGGCGACCGCCATGCCGTCGGGCCCGCCGGTCAGCCAGGCCTCGTTGGCCAGCACCATCGACACCAGCACCCCGAAGCCGAGGGTGGCGATCGCCAGGTAATGGCCCTTCAGGCGCAGGATCGGCCGGCCGACCAGCCAGGCCAGCAGGCCGGACAGCACCGCCCCCAGCACCAGGCTGAGCGCCGGCGGCAGGCCGAGGTGCACCGGCCCGAGCGCGCAGGCATAGGCGCCGAGACCGGCGAACCCGGCGTGACCGAGGCTGATCTGGCCGGCATAGCCGATCAGCACCACCAGGCCGGTGACGGCGAGCCCGTTGATGAAGATCAGGGTGCCGACCCGATAGTAGAAGTTGCTCGGGAAAAACGCCGGTGCGACCGCGATCAGCAGCAGCAGAGCGAGCAGGGTGGCGTGCCTGGCGGAGAGCGGTTTGGCGAAGATCGGGCGCATGGTCAGACCCGCTCCTGGGCGGACTTGCCGAACAGGCCCTGCGGCATCGCGAACAGCACCGCCAGGATCACCACGAAGGCGGCGGCGTCCTTGTAGTCGGAGCTGAGGTAACCGGCGGTCATCGCCTCGATCAGCCCGACCAGCAGGCCGCCGACCAGGGCGCCGAACGGGTTGCCCATGCCGCCCAGCATGGCGGCGGCGAAGCCCTTGAGGGCGAGCGCGGTGCCGGCGTCGTAGCTGGTCAGGGTGATCGGCGTCGCCAGGATCCCGGCGAGCGCCCCGATCGCCGCCGACAGCCCGAAGCTCAGCGCCATCACGAAGTCGGTGTCGATGCCGACGAGCTGGGCCGCCAGCTTGTTGTTGGCGGTCGCCAGCACCGCCTTGCCGGTCAGCGAGCGGGTGAAGAACAGGTACAGCCCGGCGAACACCACCGCGGCGCCGAACAGCATCCACAGGCTCTGCGGCAGGATGGTGGCGCCGCCGATCGCGATCGGGTCGTCGCCGCTGAAGCTCGGGAACCGGTGGAGCTGCTTGTCGAAGCCGAGCTGGGCGGCGCCGCGCAGGAAGATCGAGGCGCCGATGGTGATGATGATCAGGGTCACCACCGAGGCGCCGCGGGCCCGCTCGATCGCCAGCTTGTTCAGCAGGATGCCGACCGCGGCGGTGGCGACCACCGCGAGCGCGGCGGCGGCCGGAAGCGGCGCGCCGGCCGCGTGCGCGAACACCGTGATCATGCCGCCCAGCATCACGAACTCGCCCTGGGCGAAGTTCACGACGCCGGAGGCGTTGTAGATGATGGTGAATCCGAGCGCGACCAGGGCGTAGACCGCCCCGACCGTCAGCCCCGAGAAGGTGAACTGCAGCAGTTCCGACATCGGCGTGTCCGCCTCCGCATCGGCCGGTCCGGGTCGCGTCGACGGCGGGGCGCAGAGCCGCACCCCGCCGTGTCGCGGCGGCTTACTCCACCAGGGCCCAGTCGCCCTTGCGGATCTCCAGCATGCGGAACGCCGTCAGGTCGAGGCCGAGGTGGTCGGTCGCCGACATGTTGACGACACCGGCGGTGCCCATGAAGCCCTTGGTCTGCTCGATCGCGTCGCGCACCGCGGCGGGCTTTGCCGAGCCGGCCTTCTTCATGGCCGCGACCAGCATCTGGAAGGCGTCGTAGGCGTGCCCGCCGAAGGTCGAGACCGGCTGGCCGGTCGCCTTCTCGTAGGCCGCCTTGTACCCGACCACGACCTCCTTCTGCGGGTCGCTGTCCGGCAGCTTGTCGGCGACCAGCAGCGCCGAGGCCGGCAGCCGCACGCCCTCGGCGGCTTCGCCGGCGAGCTCGATGAAGCTCTTCGAGGCGACGCCGTGCGACTGGTACAGCGGCAGGGCGATGCCGAGCTGGCGCACGTTGCGGGTGACGATCGCCGGGCCCTGGCCGAAGCCGGCGTTCAGGATCGCCTGCACGCCCGGCGCGTTCTTGATCTTGGTGAGCTGCGGCGTCACGTCGGCGTCGTCCGGCCCGTAGGTCTCGTCGGCGACGATCTCGACGCCGGCGGAGCCGGCCACGTCCAGGCACTGCTGGCGCATCGACTTGCCGAAGCCGCCGGTGCCGGAGATCAGGCCGACCTTCGACAGGCCGCGCTTCCTGATGTCCTCGAAGATCTTGCCGCAGGCCATTCGGTCGGTGTGTGGGGTCTTGAACACCCACTTCTTGACCGGATCGATGATGACCACGGCGCCGGCCAGCGAGATGAACGGGATCTTGGCCTCCTCGAACACCGGGATCATCGCCATGGTGGCGCCGGTGGTGGAGCCGCCGATCACCGCCACCACCTCGTCGTCCTCGACCAGGCGGGTGGCGAAGGTGCGGGCCTTGTTCGGGTTGCCGCCGTCGTCGTACTGGACCAGCTCCAGCTTCTCGCCGTTGACGCCGCCCGCGGCGTTCACCTGGTCGACCAGCATCTTCAGGGTCTTGGCCTCGGGATCGCCGAGGAACGAGGCGCCGCCGGTGACCGCGAGGGTCGAGCCGATCTTGATCTCGGCATCGGCGGGGCCGGCCAGGCCGACGGCCAGCGCCGCCGCGGCCGTCAGGGACAGCAGAATGGACTTCTTCATGGGTGCTCCTCCCTAGGGGCGTTGCGTGTTCGTGTTGTTGTTGGTGTTCGCAGGCACGCGCCTCGCGGCGCTCAGGCGGCCTTCGGGCGCCGCACCGTCGCCACCCGGAAGCGGTTGGCGACGAACGCGGCGTCGGTCAGGCAGGCGTTGCCGGCCGGGTTCGCGCCGGTCACGTGGTAGTCGCTGAAGGCGGCGCTCTGGTTGACGAAGATGCCGCCGGTCAGGTTGCAGGACAGGTTGACGCCGGCCGCCGCGAAGGCGTCGGCGGCGGCATCCAGGGTGGCGTCGTCGGTGGCGTAGGCGGCCGCGGTGATCGCGCCCTTGGCCTTGGCGGCGCCGGCGGCCCGGGCGATCGCGTCGGCGACATCGTCGGTCGCCACCACGAAGGCGATCGGGCCGAACCGCTCCTCCAGGTGCACGTCGGTCCCGGCGGCGTCGACCGCCAGGATCAGCGGGGTCGCGGTGCGGGCCTCGTCGAACCCGGGGATCGGCAGCGACGGCCGCACCACCCGGCCGAGCCCGGCCGCCGCCTTGACACGCTCGACCGTGGCCGGGCTGGCGATCGCGCCGCACACCCCGATGGCCCGCGCCGGGTCCGCCAGCAGCTTGTCGACTGCGCCGACGATGCCGCGCGCGACCTCGTCGAACGATTTGTGGCCCTCGGTCGTCTCGATCCCGCCGCGCGGCACGAACACGTCCTGCGGGGCGGTGCACATCTGGCCGCTGTACAGCGACAGCGAGAACGCGATGTTGGCGCACATGCCGGCGAAGTCGTCGGTCGAGGCGACCACGATCGAGTTGACCCCGGCCTCCTCGGTGTACAGCGCGGCGTCGCGCAGGTTGGCGCGCAGCCAGCCGGCGAACGCGTTGGAGCCGGTGAAGTCGACGATCGCGACCTCCGGCCGGGTCGCCAGTTCCTTGGTGTTCTCGGCACCCGGGGCGTCGGCCGCCAGCAGCAGAACGTTCGGGTCGAAGCCCTGCTCGACAAGCACCTCGCGGCCGATCTCGACGGTGATCGCCAGCGGCAGGATCGCCGTCGGATGCGGCTTCACGATCACCGTGTTGCCGGTCGCCAGGCTGGCGAACATGCCGGGATAGCCGTTCCAGGTCGGGAAGGTGGCGCAGCCGATGGTCAGCGCGATGCCGCGCGGCACGATGCGGTAGCGCTTCTCCAGCACCAGCGGGTCGTGCTTGCCCTGCGGCTTGCTCCACTCGACCGTCGCCGGGGTGCGGGTCATCTCTGCCCAGGCGTAGGCGACCGCCTCGAGCGCCCGGTCCTGGGCGTGCGGGCCGCCGGCCTGGAACGCCATGACGAAGGCCTGGCCGGTGGTGTGCATCACCGCGTTGCCGATCTCGAAGCTGCGCCGGTTCAACCGCGCCAGGATCTCCAGGCAGACGCCGACCCGCCGCTCGACGGACGCGGCCGCCCAGGCCTTGCCGGCGGCGGCCGAGGCGGCGATCAGGGTGTCGACCGAGGCCGCCGGGTAGGCGATGTCGAGCGCCAGGCCGTAGGGCGAGCTCTCGGCGCCGACGGTGCCCCGGTCGGCCGGGTGGCCGGGCAGGGCGAACGGCTTGCCGAGGCGGGCGTTGAACGCCGCCTCGCCGTCCTGCTTGGCGGTCTCGCCGTAGATCTTGCCGCTCGGCATCTCCGGGTAGGCGGACCAGAAGCCGCGCTCGGCCGTGGCTTCGACCGCCCGGGTCAGAAGCTCGCGATGGGTCTCGAACAGATCGGCCATGGGTCCTCCCGCTGGTGTGCGTCGTCGTCGCGGCGCCGGTTCTCGTTGCTCGACAATTACAATTGACTGACCGGTCGGTCAATGCAAGATGACAATTCAGAAATGCCGGCCGCTGACGCAGAATTGCGCGACGATGCAACGGCAGGCAGCCAGGGAGGACGAAGCATGGCGCCGAACGACACGGTGCTGGTCGAGGTCGCGGACGGGGTTGCCCGGCTGACCCTGAACCGGCCCGACAAGCTCAACGCCTTCAACGAGGAGATGCACCGTGCGCTGCACGCCGCCCTCGACGAGGCGAAGTGGGACGAGAACGTGCGGGCGATCCTGCTGACCGGCGCCGGCCGTGCGTTCTGCGCCGGCCAGGACCTGGCCGAGGTCGATCCCCACAAGGCCGACGGCGAGCCGGATCTCGGCGAGACCATCGAGCGGCTGTACAACCCGCTGATCCGGCTGATCCGCAGCATCGACAAACCGATCGTCTGCGCGGTCAACGGCGTGGCCGCCGGCGCCGGTGCCAGCGTCGCGCTGGCCTGCGACCTGGTGGTGGCCGGGCGCTCGGCCAGGTTCATCCAGGCGTTCTGCAAGATCGGGCTGGTGCCGGATTCCGGTGCCACCTGGGCGCTGACCCGGCTGGTCGGCGAGGCCCGGGCCAAGGGGCTGGCGCTGACCGGCCGGCCGCTCGACGCCGAGACCGCCGCAAGCTGGGGCCTGATCTGGCACGCGGTCGACGACCAGCACCTGATGGAGGAGGCCGGCAAGCTGGTGGCGTCGCTGGCCGCCGGGCCGACCGTCGGCCTCGGCCTGACCAAGAAGGCGATCCAGGCGGCGTCGACCAACGGCCTCGACGACCAGCTCGACCTGGAGCGAGACCTGCAGCGCGAGGCCGGGCTGACCCCGGACTACGCCGAGGGCGTCGCCGCCTTCACCGAGAAACGCCCCGCCAACTTCACCGGACGCCGCTGATGGATTCGCTCGCCACGCTCTCGCCGCAGGCCCTCGCCGAGGCCTGTGCCAGCGCCATGTGGGACGACGACCAGGCGTCGCAGCGCCTCGGCATGACGATCGAGTCGATCGGCCCCGGCACCGCGGTGCTGGCGATGACCGTCGACGGCTCCAAGACCAACGGGCACCGGACCTGCCACGGCGGCTTCATCTTCACGCTGGCGGACTCGGCCTTCGCGTTCGCCTGCAACAGCTACAACACCCGCTCGGTCGCGCAGCACTGCTCGGTCACCTTCATCGCCCCGGCGTTCGAGGGCGACCGGCTGATCGCGACCGCCCGCGAGGTGCAGCGCTACGGTCGCAGCGGCATCTACGACATCGTCGTCACCAACCAGAAGGGCGAGGCGATCGCCGAGTTCCGCGGCCACTCGCGGACCATCGGCGGGACCCTGGTGCCCGCGGAGTAAGGAAGAAGGCGCCGGCAGGCGCCGTTCGGGAGAGAACGCCATGGAAGACCTGTCGCCGAAGCCCGGGGACCTGGAGCCGATCGAGACCGCGTCGCGCGACGAGATCGCCGCCCTGCAGCTGCAGCGCATGAAGTGGTCGCTCGGCCACGCCTACGAGAACTCGCCTTTCTACCGGCAGCGCTTCGACCAGGCCGGCGTGCACCCGGACGACCTGAACAGCCTCGCCGACCTCGCCAGGTTCCCGTTCACCGGCAAGCAGGACCTGCGCGACACCTACCCGTTCGGCATGTTCGCGGTGCCGCGCGACAAGGTGGCGCGGGTGCACGCCTCGTCCGGGACGACCGGCAAGCCGACCGTGGTCGGCTACACCGCCGGCGACATCGACAACTGGGCGAACCTGGTGGCGCGCTCGATCCGCGCCTCCGGCGGCCGGCCGGGCGACATCGCCCACATCGCCTACGGCTACGGGCTGTTCACCGGCGGCCTCGGCGCCCATTACGGGGCCGAGAAGCTGGGCTGCACGGTGGTGCCGGTGTCGGGCGGCATGACCGAGCGGCAGGTGACCCTGATCACCGACTTCAAGCCGCGCATCATCATGGTGACGCCGTCCTACATGCTGTCGATCCTGGACGAGTTCCGGCGCCTCGGCATGGACCCGCGGGAGACTTCGCTGGCGGTCGGCATCTTCGGCGCCGAACCGTGGACCAACGCCATGCGCCAGGAGATCGAGCAGGCCTTCGACATGCACGCGGTCGACATCTACGGCCTGTCCGAGGTGATGGGCCCGGGGGTCGCCAACGAGTGCGTCGAGACCAAGGACGGCCTGCACATCTGGGAGGACCACTTCTACCCCGAGATCATCGACCCGGAGACCGGCGCGGTGCTGCCGGACGGCGAGCAGGGCGAGCTGGTGTTCACCACGCTCACCAAGGAGGCGCTGCCGATCATCCGCTACCGCACCCGCGACCTGACCCGGCTGCTGCCGGGCACCGCGCGGTCGATGCGGCGGATCGAGAAGATCACCGGGCGCTCCGACGACATGATGATCATCCGCGGCGTGAACGTGTTCCCGACCCAGATCGAGGAGCAGCTCATGAAGTGCCGGGGCCTGGCGCCGCATTTCCAGATCGAGCTGACCCGCGACGGCCGGATGGACCGCATGGCGGTGCTGGTCGAGGCGGCCGAGGGCAGCGCCGATACCGCGGCCCGCGACGCCTCGGCGCGCGAGCTGGCGCATCACATCAAGAGCGTGATCGGCATCAGCGCGGCGGTGGTGGTGAACGACCCGGGCGGGGTCGAGCGCTCGGCCGGCAAGGCCCGCCGGGTCGTCGACAAGCGGCCGAAGGAATGAGCGTCGACCGTTGCGCGGTACCGCGTCCGCCGCATAGAAAACGGTTTCACCGCCGGCAGGAGGATGGCTGATGGCGCGGACCCGCGCGGCCGACTACGACGACAAGCGCCAGGCGATCCTCGACCGCTCGGCCTCGGTGTTCGCCGAGCACGGCGTCGACCGCGCCTCGATGGCGCAGGTCGCGACCTACTGCGGCGTCTCCAAGGCCCTGCTGTACCACTACTACGACAGCAAGGAAGAGCTGCTGGTCGACATCATCCGCAGCCACCTGGAGGAGCTCGACGCCGCGCTCGCCGCGGTCGACGACCCGGCCCTGCCGCCGGAGCGGCGGCTGCGGCTGCTGATCGGCCAGGTGCTGGAGAGCTACCGGGACGCCGACCACCACCACAAGGTCCAGATCGACGGCATGAAGACCCTGCCGTCCGACAAGGCCGACGAGCTGAAGGCCCTGGAGCGCAGCATCGTCGGGCGGGTCAGCGCGGTGCTGCTGGAGGTCAATCCGAACCTCGACGCCAGCCGGCCGCTGCTGAAGCCGGTGACCATGTCGCTGTTCGGCATGCTGAACTGGGTCTTCATGTGGTTCCGCCCCGAGGGCGGCCTGACCCGCGAGGAATACGCCGACCTCGCGACAACCCTGATCCTCGAGGGGGTCAGGGCGGTGAAGTGACGGGCGACCAACCTCAGTCGTCGCCGAACTTCAGGCGTTCCAGGAACAGCGGGTCGTAGCTCGGCGCGGTGACGCGCTTGCGGTCGGGCGAAACTCGGTGACAGTGCACTTATTCGGACCTGCGAGCCTCGCCGGCGGGTCGCATGGCTGCGAGGGCGACTGAGTTCACTGCGTCGCCGCACGTTGAGATAAGTGCACTGTCACCGAGATGGGTCAGGCCGGGCCGCCGGCGACAGCGAGGCCGGCAAGCGCAAGGCCCAGGCCTGCCAGGGCTGTCACGGCATGGATGGGATCGCCAAGGTGCCGGGGGCGCCCAACCTCGCCGGCCAGAACGAGCAGTACTTCATCAAGGCGATGAACGACTTCCGGACCGGCGCCCGCAAGAACGAGATGATGAGCGTGCTGATCGGCCAAGTGAAGCGCGAGGACTATGCCGACCTGGCCGCATACTACGCCAGCCTGGTGCCGGGCCGGTAGGCGCCCGTCGCTTCGTGGGTTCCGGATGCGTCCCGCCTGCGCGGCGGTCCGCTCCGGAATGACGACTGACAGGGGGCGGTCAATCTTCCTCTTTCGTCATTCCGGAGAGGCGCGCCTAGCGCGGCTCATCCGGAACCCACCGGCCGATCGGGCCTCAGTCGTCGCCGAACTTCAGGCGTTCCAGGAACAGCGGGTCGTAGCTCGGCGCGGTGACGCGCTTGCGGTCGGGCTCCTCGGCCGTCAGCGGCTCGCACTTGACCAGCTTGTCGGCGGCCTCGGCGGCGAGCTTGCGGTAGACGCCGGTGCCCTGGCGCTTCCACTGGATCTCCTTCTCGCTCAGCTCGCGCACCACGCGGGCCGGGCTGCCGACGGCCAGGCTGTTCGGCGGGATCCGGTCCTTGGCCTTCACGAACGCCATGGCGGCGACGATGCTGTTCTCGCCGACCACGGCCTCGTCCATCACCACCGCGTTCATCCCGACCAGGGCGTTGCGGCCGATCCGGCAGCCGTGCAGCACCGCGCCGTGGCCGATGTGACCCTCCTGCTCGATCACCACCTCGACGTCGGGGAACGAGTGGACGACGCAGGTCTCCTGCAGGTTCGAGCCGGTCTCCATGACGATCCGCCCGAAATCGCCGCGCAGGCAGGCGAGCGGCCCGACATAGCAGTTCGCCCCGACGATCACGTCGCCGATCAGCACCGCCGCCGGGTGCACGAAGGCGGTCGGGTGGATCACCGGGATCACGCCGTCGAAGGCGTATACGCCGCTCATTCGGGAACTCCTTCCGCGGGACCGATACCGAGCTCGTCGAACAGCTCGGCTACCTCGGTCCGCCAGTTCTCGGCAAGGGTCTCGTTCGGGGCGTGGCGCAGCCCGAAGCGCTTCAGGGTCTCGAACCGCGGCGAGCCGGCGGACCCGAAGCTGGCCGCCACCCGGGGGTGCCAGTAGGCCGCGCTGGCGCGGGCCCGGGCGCGCTCCTCGGGGTCGAGCACCAGCATGCGCAGGCCCTCGAGGCCGAGCTCGGCGTGCCGGATCTCGGTCGGCAGGATCGCCCGGAACGCCTCGGCCAGCGGCTGGTACGAGCCGCCGGCGAACTCGTCGAGCTGGATCACCGTGGCCCGGCCCATCAGCACGTTCATCACCACCGCGTCGGTCCAGCCCTCGATCGGGTAGTGGAACACGCTGAGCCGCATGTCGCCCTGCCGCCGGGTGGCGCCGATGTCGGAGTTCCGAGGCAGGCGGGCGCTCCACGGGTGGTGGCCGGCGTAGCGGGCGGTGTCGGCGCCGAACTCGCCCATGAGCTTCAGCACCCGGTCGGCGTTGGCGAGCTTCTCGAACACGATGCGGCTGGCGGCGATCCGCTCCTTGATGCCCGGACCGTCGTTGATGATGCAGGCGAAGCCGGCCGCCCCCGCCATCTCGGAGTCGACGAAGGTCGCCATCAGGCGCATCAGCTCGCCGCGATAGCGCGGCGGCACGTTGGCCGGCGACGACAGCTTGCCGCCGCGGCTCAGATAGTCGGTCAGTTCGATCTCGTCGCTCATACCCGACGTTCCCTCCGGCTGCCGCTTCCGAGGCGGCGTTCTACCGATCGTAGTCGATCACGACCTTGTCGCTGACCGGGTGGCTCTGGCAAGTCAGCACGTAGCCGCGCCGCACCTCGTAATCCTCGAGCGCGTAGTTCGCCTGCATCTCGACCTCGCCCTCGACCACCAGGGCCCGGCAGGTCGAGCACACCCCGGCGGTGCAGGCGTAGGGCACGTCGATCTTGGCGGCCTGGGCGGCCTCCAGGATGGTCTGGCTGCCCTTCGCCACGGTCACCGTCTGGGCGGCACCGTCCAGGATGATGGTGGCGGTGCAGGTCGCCTCGCCGCTCTCGGCGGTGGCCGCCGTCGCCGGCCGGCGGGCGCGGCCGGGCTGGCCGCTGGCGAACAGCTCGAACTTGACCTGGTCGTCGCGCAGGCCGTGCTCCTTCAGGGTCTCGGCGACCGCCAGCATCATCGGCTCCGGCCCGCAGATGAAGGCGAGGTCGGCATGGGCGACATCGATCCAGCGGCCGAACAGCGCGGCGCACTTCTCGCGGTCGAGCCGGCCGCTGAACAGCCCGCCGTCGGGATCCTCGCTCTCCAGCACGTGCAGGATGCTGAGGCGCCCGAGGTGCTGGTTCTTCAGGTCCTCCAGCTCCTCGCGGAACATGATCGTGTTGATCGAGCGGTTGCCGTAGACCAGCGTGAAGGTCGACTTCGGCTCCTCGGCCAGCACGGTCTTGACGATGCCGAGCAGCGGGGTGATGCCGCTGCCGCCGGCGAAGCCGAGGTAGCTGCGGCCGCTGGCGGCCTCGATCGGGGCGTGGAAGTTGCCCATCGGCGGCATCGCCTCGAGCACGTCGCCGACCTTCAGCTCGTCGTTGGCCCAGGTCGAGAAGCAGCCGCCGTCGATCCTGCGGATGCCGACCCGCAAGGTGCGCTCGCCGCGGCCGGCGCAGATCGAGTAGGAGCGCCGCAGCTCCTCGCCGTCGAAGCGCTGCCGGAAGGTCAGGTACTGGCCCTGGACGTAGGCGAAGCGATCGCGGTCCTCGGGCCGCGGCTCGAAGGTCACCACGACCGAGTCGCGGGTGTCGTGCCGGATGTCGGCCACGCTCAACGGATAGAACTGCGCCATGTGTTTCCAGTCCCTTCAACGGTCCGTCGCATCCCGGGTCCCGGCTCTCCGGGGCTTCGCCCCTGCGGCCGGGATGAGGGAGGCCGGCAGTGCTCTTCCCAGGGTTCTCATCCCGGACCGTCGCGCCTCAGGCGCGGCGGAGCCGGGACCTATCGTCTTGCCGTCCGACGGGCACGCTCCCCGCCCCTCAGTGGCACTTGAAGTAGTCGAACGGCTCCAGGCAGTCGTCGCAGCGGTAGGCGGCCTTGCACGGGGTCGAGCCGAACTGGCTGACGACCCGGGTGGCGGCCGAGCCGCAGTGCGGGCAGACCACGGTCGGGGCGGCGTCGCCGGCCAGGTTGCAGCCGGCGGTACCGGCGACCGGCGGGGCGATGCCGTAGCCCTGCAGCTTCGCGCGGCCCTTCTCGCTGATCCAGTCGGTGGTCCAGGCCGGCGACAGCCGGCGCCGCAGCTCGATCCGCTGGATGCCGTGCGCCCTGAGCGCGTTCTCGATCTCCAGGTTGATCACCGCGGTGGCCGGGCAGCCGGAATAGGTCGGCGTCACCGTCACCACCAGGGTGTCGTCCTCCCAGGCGAGATCGCGGACGATGCCGAGGTCGACCAGCGAGATCACCGGGATCTCCGGGTCCGGCACCTCGTCCAGCCAGGCCCGGATCTGATCCGTCGCGGGACGCGCCGCGGTGTCCATGGCCGGGCTCCTACCAGCGGGCGCCCGGATAGGCGCGCTGCAGGAACTGCATCTCGGCCAGCACGTAGCCCAGGTGCTCGCTGTGCACGCCGCGCTTGCCGCCCTTCTGGACGTGCCCGGCATCCGGCCGGCGCAAGGTGGCCTGCTTCAGGGTCCGGTCGATCTCGGCATCCCACTGCGCCCGGATGTCGTCGAGGTCGGGCCCGATGCCGGCCGCCAGCATCGCCGCGTCGACCTCGTCGGCCAGGAACAGCTCGCCGGTGTAGAACCACAAATCGTCGAACGCCCGCTGCATGCGGGAATGGCTCTCGGCGGTGCCGTCGCCGAGCCGGACCACCAGGTCGCGGCTGCGGTTGAGGTGGTAGGCCACCTCCTTGGCGGCCTTCTCGGCGATCTCCGCCACCCGCCTGTCGGCCGATCCCTGCAGGGCGCCCAGCATGGCGTGGTGCCAGGCGTCGAACAGGAACTGCCGGGCCAGGGTCTTGCCGAAATCGCCGTTCGGCTGCTCGACCAGCAGCAGGTTGCGGAACGCCCCGGCGTCGCGCAGGAAGGCGAGGTCGTCGGCGCTGCGGCCTTTCCCTTCGAGCTCGCCGGCGAGGCCCAGCCAGAGCTGGGTCTGGCCGATCAGGTCGAGTGCGGTGTTGGCGAGCGCGATGTCCTCCTCCAGCACCGGCGAGTGGCCGCACCACTCCGACACCCGGTGGCCGAGGATCAGGCAGTTGTCGCCGAGCCGCAGCGCGTACTCGAACAACGCCCCGTCGGGGGGCAGCGTGTCGTCGGTTGCCGCGCGCGCCATCACATCGGCCCCACTTCCTCGGGGATGTCGAAGAAGGTCGGGTGCCGGTAGACCTTGCTGTTCGACGGCTCGAACAACGGGCCCTTGTCGCCCGGCGCGCTGGCGGTGATGTCGCCGGCCTTGACCACCCAGATGCTCACCCCCTCGTTGCGGCGGGTGTAGACGTCGCGAGCGTTGTTGATCGCCATCTCGGCGTCCGGGGCGTGCAGGCTGCCGACGTGGCGGTGCGACAGGCCGTGCTGGCCGCGGACGAAGACCTCCCAGAGGGGCCACTCGCTGCTCATGATCGTCGTCTCCTCAGGCGGCGGCGTTGCGCCGCTGTTCGTCCCGCCGGGCGGCCTGCTTGGTGGCGTGCGCCATCAGGCCGTCGCGGAACCAGGCGCCGTCCTCGTGCGCCTTGACCCGGGCGGCCATGCGCTCGCGGTTGCACGGGCCGTTGCCCTTGATGACCTCGAAGAACTCGCTCCAGTCGATCTCGCCGTAGTCGTAGCCGCCCTTGTCCTCGTTCCACGTCAGGTCCGGGTCGGGGACGGTCAGGCCCAGGTACTCGGCCTGCGGCACGGTCTGGTCGACGAACTTCTGGCGCAGCTCGTCGTTGGAGTTCAGCTTGATCTTCCAGGCCATGGACTGCGCGGAGTGCACGGACTCGGCGTCCGACGGGCCGAACATCATCAGCGACGGCCACCACCAGCGGTTCAGCGCGTCCTGGGCCATCGCCTTCTGCTCGGGCGTGCCCCGGCAGAGCTTCATCATGATGTCGTAGCCCTGGCGCTGGTGGAAGCTCTCCTCCTTGCACACCCGGATCATCGCCCGGCTGTACGGCCCGAACGAGCAGCGCTGCAGCGGCACCTGGTTCATGATCGCCGCACCGTCGACCAGCCAGCCGATGGCGCCGATGTCGGCCCAGGTCAGGGTCGGGTAGTTGAAGATCGACGAGTACTTGGCCTTGCCGCTGAGCAGCTGCTCGGTCAGCTGGTCGCGGCTGACCCCCAGGGTCTCGGCGGCGCAGTACAGGTACAGCCCGTGGCCGGCCTCGTCCTGCACCTTGGCCAGCAGGATCGCCTTGCGCTCCAGGGTCGGGGCTCGGGTGATCCAGTTGCCCTCGGGCAGCTGGCCGACGATCTCGGAATGGGCGTGCTGCGAGATCTGCCGGATCAGGGTCTTGCGGTAGCCCTCGGGCATCCAGTCCTTGGGCTCGATCTTGATGCCGGCGTCGATCCGCTCCTGAAAGGCGCGCTCCTGCGGATCCATCTCCTCGAGGGTCCGCGGCCGGTCCGCCTCGGTCTTCACCATCTGGGCGTACATCGCATCCTCCCGTACGGGTCGTTATTCACCGACCGATTGGTCGAACTATAGAATCCAATGCGTCACAGTTCAATCGCCGAAAACAAAAATTCCGTGACATATTGCGTCGCATCTCGGCGCCTGGTCGCCAGCCCTTACGACGCCAACCTCCCGACCGTCCGCTCGTCGGCTTCCGACAGGTTCCGGAGCCGTCGACGCAGCCGCTCGGCATCCACCACGACCGGTCCGTCGCCGTCCACGAACCGCCCGGCGACATGGTCGTCGGCATCCGGCGACAGCGCCCGGTACACGGTTCCGAACAACCGGCGGGCGGTCCGACCGCTCCACTCGGCCGGCAGCGCCGACGCCGGCAGCCCCGGGTCGCGCAGGGCGGTCCGGCGGAACGCGTGCACCAGCAGCAGCCGGACCGCCAGGGCCAGCGCGCCGTCCAGCCGGCCGCGCCTGCCGTCCACCAGTGCCGCCGCGATCGGGTCGAACAGCGCCACGAACGCGTCGTACTCGGCGGCCAGCGCCGGCAGGTCCCAGGCGGCGGCCGCCAGATCCTTCAACGTCCCTTCCGATGTGGTGCCGGTCAGCCGGGCCTGGAAGACCAGAAGCCCCGGCGCGTCGTCCGCCGTCGCCGGCGCCGTGTCGCCCGGGCGCAGCGCCACGCCCGGCGCGGCCAGCCCGAAGCCCTGCTTGGCCAGGGCCTCGACCGCCGGCCGGCCGTCGCCGCCGGCCGCCATCACCACGGTCCAGCCGTCGGCTGCCGTGTCGTCGGGACCGGCGTACAGGATCGCGGCTGCGCGCTCGAACTCGTCGCGGGCGGCGGGCGTGAGGCTGTAGAAGCTGCGGCGCCCGGCCTTCGAGCCGGTCAGCCGGCCGGCCGCCACCAGCCGCGACACCGCGGTGCGCACCAGGGTCTCGCTGATCCCGACCTCGGCGCAGGCCTCGATGACATTGCCCATCCACAGCGTGCCGCCGCGCGGCACCACCACGTCGCCGTACAGGGTGACGATGAATGCCGCGGCCCGCAGCGGCAGGCGCTCCGGATAGTCCGCGATCAGGGCGCGGGCCCGGGACTCGAAATCGGAGGCGGTGGTCATCGACGGGCTCTGATCGGTTGCGCCGTGCCACAGCTAACATGGCGCGGCGCGCGTCGTGCAACCGTTCCGGCGCGCTCAGCGCCGTCGGAACCGCTCGAACGCCACCGCCAGGATGATGAAGCCGCCGACGAAGGTGCCCTGCCAGAACGCGTCGACGCCGAGCAGCAGCAGGGAATTGCGGATCACCTCGATCAGCGCCGCGCCGACCACCGCGCCCAGTGCGGTGCCGGCCCCGCCCATCAGGTTGGCGCCGCCGATCACGCTGGCCGCGATCACCCTGAGCTCGTCGGTCTGGCCGAGCCCGGTGGTGACGGCGCCGAGCCAGCCGACCATCAGGATGGCGGCGATTCCGGCGGTCAGCGAGCACAGCACGTAGACCGACAGCTTCAGCGCCCGCACCGGCACGCCGGTCAGGTTGGCGGCCTGCTCGTTGCCGCCGATCGCGTAGATCCAGGTTCCCCAGCGGGTCCAGCGCAGCACCAAGCCGAACGCCAGGGCCAGCACCACCAGGATGACGACCGGGTTGGCGATCCCGAAGGTGGTGCCGCCGCCGAGCGTCAGCAACAGGTCGGTGCCGGGGCCGAAGTCGTAGATCATCTTGTTGTTCGAGAACACCATTGCGAGGCTGCGGGCGATGCTGAGCATGCCCAGCGTGACCACGAAGGGCGGCATGCCGGCATAGGCGATCAGCCAGCCGTTGATCAGCCCTACCGCGGCCGCCCCGGCGAGCGCCGCCGCCGCGCCGACCGTGAAGGAATACCCGGCGCTCATCACCACGCCGATCAGGATGCCGCACACCCCCATCACCGAGCCGACCGACAGGTCGATGCCGCCGGTGATGATCACCGCGGTCATGCCCAGCGCCACGATGCCGACGAAGGCGAAGTTGCGGGTGACGTTGAACAGGTTGCGCTCGGTCGCGAAGGTGTCGGTCGCGACGCTCATGATCAGGCAGGCGAGGATCGCCGCCACCGTCACCCAGAACACGTGCCGCCCCAACAGCCGGCCTACGAAGCCGTCGCCGGTCCGGTTGATGGCGTCGTCCAGGGACACATTCGCGGTGTTCGCCGACATTCTCCGCCTCCGCTATACGGCCTCGATGGCGCCGGTGATCAGGCCGGTGACCTCCTCCGGCGAGCTGTCGCCGGCCGGCCTGTCGGCGACCAGCCGGCCGCGCCGCAGCACCACCACGCGGTCGGCGACCCCGAACACGTCGGGCATGCGGTGGCTGACCAGGATCACCGCCACCCCGCGGTCGCGGAGCTGCCGGATCAGGTCCAGCACCTCGGCCACCTGGCGCACGCTGATCGCCGCCGTCGGCTCGTCCATCAGCACCAGCCGGGAGTCCGACAGCCGGGCGCGGGCGATCGCCACCGCCTGGCGCTGGCCGCCCGACATCGAGCGCACCAGGTCGCGCGGCCGGGTCTCCGACTTCAGCTCGGCGAACAGCTCGGCGGCGCGCCGGTACATGGCGCCGTAGTCGAGCACCCGGAACGGCCCGACCCCGCGGGTCGGCTCGCGGCCCAGGAACACGTTGGCGGCGGCCGTCAGGTTGTCGCACAGCGCGAGGTCCTGATAGACGACCTCGATGCCGGCCTCGCGCGCCTCGACCGGCCGCGCGAACTGCACGGTGCGGTCGGCGATCCGGATGCTTCCGGCGGACGGCGCGAAGTTGCCGCCGATGATCTTCACCAGGGTCGACTTGCCGGCGCCGTTGTCGCCCATCAGGCCGATCACCTCGCCAGGCCGCACCGCCAGCGACACCTCCGACAGTGCCCGGATGGCGCCGAAGCTCTTAGAGACGCCCTGCAGCTCCAGGACCGACATGGCGAAGTTCCTCCCGCGGTCGAGTTCACCATATAAGAGCTTGGCAAGTCTATGTATACAATCATAAGAGTCGGCATCCAATGCGTAGCATGATAGGGTCATATGATCAAAAAACCTATCTGGGAGGAAGCCATGCGGAAATCCGTTGGCGCTGTGACGCTTGGCGCTGCCCTGGCGGTCGGCGCCCTGTTGCCGCTCGGGAGCGAGACGGCGAGTGCGGGCCAAAAGACATACGCGGTCGTGGTCAAGGCGATGGACAACCCGTTCTTCGACCTGGTCCGCGACGGCTGCCAGAAGGCCGCGAAGGAGATCGACGGGGCCGAATGCCTGTACATCGGCCCGTCCAGCCATACCGAGGCGGACCAGCTGCGCATCATCGACGACCTGCTCTCGAAGGGGGTCGACGCGATCGCGATCTCGCCGTCGAACGCCCCGGCGGTGGCGAACCTGCTGAAGCGGCGCAAGCCCGGGATCCCGGTGATCACCATCGACGCCGACGTGCTGGCCAAGGACCAGGGCGTGCGGCAGTCCTATGTCGGCACCGACAACTACGAGCTCGGCGTGGCGCTGGCCGAGCAGCTCAAGAAGGCCAAGCCCGGCGGCGGCACGCTGTGCCTGATCATGGGCGGCCCGGCCGCCGACAACATCAACCAGCGTGCCCAGGGCTCGCGCGACACGCTGTCCGGCAAGAAGGGCGTCGAGCGGCTGAACGGCGAAGGCGGCTGGACCGAGATCGCCGGCTGCCCGCTGTATACCAACGACGATGCGGCGCTCGGCGTGCAGATGATGGCCGACGTGCTGACCGCCAACCCGAACCTCGACGCGTTCATCGCCGAGGGCGGCTGGCCGCAGTTCGCGCCGCAGGCCTATGCCCAGCTCACCGACCAGTATCTCGACCGGATCAAGAGCGGGAAGCTGGCGATGATGGTGGCCGACACCCTGCCGCCGCAGATCCAGGCGCTGAAGGAAGGCCGCAGCCACGTCCAGGTCGGCCAGCGGCCGTTCGAGATGGGCTACAAGGCGATGTTCGTGATGAACGACCTGGCCGGCGGCAAGAAGGTGGCGCCGACCGTCTACACCGGCCTCGACACCTGCACCGCCGAGACCGCGGATACCTGCCTGAAGAAGTGACGGCCGAAGAAGTGGCGACCCGAAGACGTGAAGCATTGACCCATCCCTGAGAGGCCCGCCGGTTCGGTCGGGCCCACCCTGCCTTGCGGGCGTTCCATGGCCGTGGTGCCGTGGCGCCCGCATTTCTTTGACAGCACACGGGAGATCGAGCATGGCGCCGGTGAAGTGGGGAATTCTGGGGGCCGCGAAGATCGGCCTGGAGCGGGTGATACCGGGCATGCTGAAGGGGTCGAACGTCGAGGTGGCGGCGATCGCCTCGCGCGACCTCGCCAAGGCCGAGGCGGCGGCCGCCCGGCTCGGCATTCCGAAGGCATACGGCTCCTATGAGGAACTGCTGGCCGACCCGGAGATCGAGGCGGTGTACAACCCGCTGCCGAACAATCTGCACGTCTCCTGGACCCTGCGGGCGGCCCGCGCCGGCAAGCACGTGCTGTGCGAGAAGCCGATGGCGATGGACGCCAGGGACGCCGAGGCCCTGCGCGCCTGCCCGGCGGGCCGGCTGGTCATGGAGGCGTTCATGGTGCGCTTCCACCCGCAGTGGATCCGCGCGCGCGAGATCGTGCGCTCCGGCCGGCTCGGCGAGGTGCGGGCGCTGCAGATGCTGTTCGCCTACAACAACCCCGACCCGGCCAACATCCGCAACCGGCTGGAGACCGGCGGCGGCGCGCTGATGGACATCGGCTGCTACGCGATGGTCGGGGCCCGCACCCTGCTCGACGCCGACCCGGTCCGGGTGATCGCGCTGATCGATAGGGACCCGGTGTTCGGGACCGACCGGCTCAGCAGCGCGATCATGGATTTCGGCGGCGGCCGGCACCTGACCTTCGCGGTGTCGACCCAGGCCGCCCGCTACCAGCGCTTCCAGGTGCTCGGCACCGAGGCGCGGCTGGAGATCGTGGTGCCGGTAAACGCCCCGCAGGGCGAGGCGACACGGATCCTGCTCGACGACGGCAGCGCGGTCGACGGCTCCAGCGCGGTCGCCGAGACGATTCCGGCCTGCGACCAGTACACCCTGCAGGCCGAGGCGTTCGGCCGGGCGGTGCGCGGCGAGGAGACGCTGCCCTGGGGCATCGAGGACTCGATCCTCAACATGCGGATCCTCGACGCCCTGTTCCGCTCGGAGAAGAGCGGAAGGTGGGAGGCGCCGTGAGGAAGGCGGGATCCGGGTGCGGCCGGCCGGTGTGGGTCCCGGCTCTCCGCGGCTGTGCCGCTGCGGCCGGGATGAGGGAACGAGGGGGACTCCCAAGCATCCTCATCCCGGACGGCCCGCTCGCGGGACGATCCGGGACCTATGCCCGACCCCAGGCTGCCGACGGCAATTGCGCTCAATCGCCGCGCGGCTTCTCCAGCACCCGGTGGGTGAGGCGGCGCAGGCCGAGCCAGATCGCGGCGACCACCACCGGCAGCGCCAGCGCGGCGCCGACGGTCGGGCTGACACCGCCGAGGTACCCGGTCTTGGCAAGTCCCTCCAGCACCACCTTCACCAGCCCGATCGCGTAGTAGCTGACCGCCACAACCGACAGCCCCTCGACCGTGCGCTGCAGGGCCAGCGCCTGGGCCGACCGGCGGTTCATGGATTCCAGCAGGTCGCGGTTCTGCGCCTCCAGCCGGACCTCGATGCCGGTGCGCAGCAGGCTGGACAGCCGGTTGGCGCGGCGCGACAGCGCCTCCTGGCGGGTCGCGACCGAGAGGCAGGTCCGCATCGCCGGCGACAGCCGGCGCATCAGGTAGCCGACCAGGTTGATGTAGCCCTCGGCCGCGACCGGCTGCAGGTCGCGCAGCCGGTTCTCGACGATCTCGGCATAGGCGGTGCTGGCGCCGTAGCGGTAGTTGGAGGCGGCGACCACGTCCTCGAGCTCGGCCGACAGCGCCGACAGCCGTTCCAGCAGCGCCTCGTCGCTCTCCAGCCGGCCGGCCGCCGCCAGGGTCTCGGCGACCTCGGCCAGCCCGCGCTCGATGCCTTCCAGCCGCGGGCTGGCGGCCCGCGCGATCGGCAGCGACAGCATGGCGAAGCGGGCGTAGGTGAACAGCTCCAGGATGCGCTGCACGAGTTGGCCGAGCAGCACCGGCTCCGGCCCCGCGGTGCGCAGCAGCAGCCGCTCGAAGCCGTCGTCGTGGGTCCGCAGGTCGCCGTACAGCTGGGCCGTGCCGGCGGCCAGCGCCGAGCCGAACACCGGGTTGCCGGCGAACCAGCGCGACAGCCGGTTGCCGTCGATCTCGCTGAGGCCGGCCGGGTCGGCCCCGTCGACGGTGACGGTCAGGTGCAGGGCCACCATGACCTCGCCGTACAGCCCGTCCTTCCATTCGGCCGGGACCAGATCGAACACGGTCTCGTCGAACGGCTGGTCGACCGGCTCCTCGCGCAGCAGGGTGTAGGTCGAGAACTCGGTGTGGCGCTCCCACTTCACGGTGAACGGGCCGAGGTCGACGGTGAAGTGCTTGGCGCCGGCGGCCGGCTCGGCCTTGCCGTAGCGCCGGCACAGCGCGGCGAACTGGGCGTGATCGCGCTCGCCGCCGCGCTCGCCGGTGGCGAGAGCCAGCTGCGAGACCCGCAGCGGCGCCGTCATCGGCCGGAACGGCCGGTCGTGCAGTTCGAGGGTCAGCGCCTCGCGCTCGGAATGGAACTTCATGCCTCACCCGCCCGGTCGACTGCCCAGTGTGCCTGTCGCGCCGGCACGCGACCAGAGGGCGTAACGTCGCGGAAAACCGCGCGATCCGGCCGGCCGGGTCGCGTCGGCGGGACCGGTCGCTTCGGGGCCTTGACCCCGTATGCCCGTCATGGTTCCAAGGAAAACCGGAGATGCCAGGGGAGGATGTGGTGGAGATCGCGCGGTCCCGGATCGACCAACTGAACGATGCCGGCTACTTCCACCTCCCCAGGGCGCTTTCGCCGGAGCTGCTGGCCCGCTGGCAGGCCCTGGCGGACCGGCTGGAGGCGGAGGTGGTCGCCGAGCACAACGCCGGCGGGCAGCCCGCGAAGGCGGCGGTCATCGACATCCGGGGCGACGCCCGGGCCTACCGGGTCGACGACATTCTGGAGCGCGAGCCGGAGATGGTGCTGGAGTTGCTCGCCTGCCCGGCCCTGATGGCGATCGCCCGGCAGTGCTCTGGCCCCGGCACGGTGCCGCTGGTGGTCGACATCGTCTACAAGCACCCCTATCCCTACCCGCACATCATCTGGCACCAGGGCGCGGTGCATCCCCGGACCCACCCCTATCTCAACGTCGGGATCTATCTGGACGATTCCGACGCCGGCGACGGCTGCCTGCGCTACGTCCCCGGAACCCAGTACGAGCTGCTCGACATCAACGCCCTGGAGGAGGCGCACGGCTGGAACCCTCCGGGCGTTGTCGAGGCCCCGGCGAAGGCCGGCGACATCCTGGTCCAGGACATGATGATCCTGCACAGCTCGGCGCCGAAGCGCACGCCCGGGCCGCGCCGCACGATCTACGTCGAGTACCGCCCGGCGGCGGCGATTCGCCAGGAAGGCAGGTACAGCGACGCCTGGGTGCGGCTGCGCGAACGCTGGATGGCGATGGTCCTGCAGCGCTGCACGCCGGAGGACCGTGTCGGAATGGACTACCCGGAGATCGCCGACCTCGCGAGCCCGGCCGAGGAGGCGGAGCGCATCATGGCGCTGTGGGAGCCGCCGGTTCCGGCGCACTACGGAACCCGCCGGGCCGTGCACCCGGAATACCCGACGCCGTCCGACCTGCGGCATCTGGATCCGTGACGACGGGACGCGTGGTGCCCTGCTACTCTGCTGCGCTCGCCGGCGGGGCGCCGACGTCGCCGTCGATCAGGCTCTCGCCCGGCTTCACCACCGTGAACTCGACCGGCACCATCGACAGCGCCGGCGCGCCGTCGCCGCCGAGGGTCACCCTTGTGTAGGCGGTAGTCTCCAGCTCGCCGGTCTCCGGGAAGTCCTCGCGGAAGTGGGCGCCGCGGCTGTCCCGGCGGGCCAGGGCGGCGGTCGCGATCACCTCGGAGATGGTGATCTGGCTCTCCAGGTTGAGCCAGTCGTGCCAGGTCAGGTTGAAGGCCCGGTCGCCGTCGGCCAGGCCGGTGCGATGCAGCTCGGCGCGCAGCTCGGCGAGGCCGGCGAGGCCGCGGCGCAGGCCGGCGTCGGTGCGCAGGATGCCGACCTCGTCCCACATCAGCTTCCACAGCCGGTCGCGCAGCGCCCCGAGGTCGCCGGCGATCAGCGCGAACGGCGTCTCGGCACGCCCGACGGCGGCGTCGACGGCCGCCCGGTCCGGGTCGCGCAAGGGGGCGTTGCGCCGCGGGGCGTCGCGGCCGACGAACGCCGCCATGGTCTCGCCGGCGATGCCGCCGAACACCGTGGAGTTGGCGACCCCGTTGCCGCCCAGCCGGTTGGCGCCGTGCACGCCGCCGCAGTCCTCGCCGGCCGCGAACAGCCCGGGGATGGCGGTCGAGGTGTCGATCTCGAACTCGACGCCGCCCATCATGTAGTGGGCGGTCGGCACCACCTCGACCCGGCCGCCGGCCAGGTCGAAGCCGCAGTCGGCGCAGCGCTCGACCATGCCCTTGAAGCGCTTGGCCACGCTCTCCGGCCCGAGGTGCTTCATCTCGATCCAGGCCCCGCCCATCGGCGTGGTGCGGCCGGCCCGCATCTCGGCGTAGATCGCCCGGCTGACCACGTCGCGGGTGGCGCGCTCGCCGGCCCGGTCGTAGTCGGTCATGAAGCGCCTGCCGTCGCCGTTCAGCAGGTAGCCGCCGGCGCCGCGCAGGCCCTCCTCCAGCACGGTGCCGGTCATCCTTGTGTCGGTGCCGGCCAGCAGCCCGGTCGGGTGGAACTGCACCATCTCCATGTCGCGCAGCGGCAGCCCGAGGCGCAGCGCCATCGCCATGCCGTCGCACGCCTTGTCGCCGGACGGGGTGTGGTACAGGTACATGGTCGGGCCGCCGCCGGTCGCCAGCAGCGTCGCCCGGGCCCGTACCAGCCGATAGCCGCCGGTCCGCATGTCGATCAGCAGCGCGCCGGCCAGGCCGGAGCCGTCGGCCGCCGGCACCAGGGCGACCGCCCGGTGCTCCTCCAGGCGCCGCACGTTGCGGGCCCAGACCTGCTCCATCAGCCGGTTGATGATCTCGATGCCGGTCAGGTCGCCCTTGTGGACGGTGCGGTCGAACGACTGGCCGGCGAACGCCTTCTGGTGCAGCGAGCCGTCCGGGTTGCGGTCGAAGAAGCAGCCGAGTTCGTTCTCCAGCTCGCGTACCCGCTCGACCGCGCCCTCGACCAGCCGCCAGGCCAGGTCCTGGCGCGGCAGCCACTTGCCGCCGACGATGGTGTCCATGAAATGGCGTTCGAGGCTGTCGCGCGGATCGAGCGCCACGTTGTAGCCGCCCTGCACCATGCGGGTGCAGCCGCACTTGCCCATCAGCCCCTTCACCGCGACCGTGACGTCGAGGTCGGGGTTCGCCTGCAGGGCGTGCAGCGCCGCGAACAGCCCCGCGCCGCCGGCGCCCAGGATCAGGATGTCGGTGTCGAGATGCTCCATGGCCTCAGCCTATCCGCAGCAGGAAGATCGTGCCGACGACTACGGCGGCGATGGCGCCGAGACCGATGAGACCCTTGCGGCCGTCGCGCCACGGCAGGAACTCCAGGGCCATCACCCGGAGCCCGGCACCGAGGTGGATGGTGAGCAGCGTCACCAGTCCCCACTCCGCCACTCTGAACACCGGGTTGTCGGCGACCGCCAGGAACCGGTCGAGAGCGGCATCGGATTCCAGCGCCAGGCCGAGCGCCAGGAAGTGCAGCGGCAGGAACAGCGCCAGCGCCACGCCCGAGACCCGGTGCGCGACAAAGGCCCAGAAGCCCGGGTAATTGTGCTGTGGCCGGATCATGGCGCCGCCACCACGGCGATCACCGCCCGGGCGCCGAGCCCGGCCAGCAGCAGCCCGAGCATGGCCATCGCGACGCCCAGCGACCGGCCGCGCCAGGCCGTGTGCTCGTGGATCACGTTGCGCAGCCCGATCGGCGCGTGGATCGCGGCGGCCACCACGAACAGACCGTAGAACGCCCCCCAGCCGACGCTGCCGCGGGTCCGGCCGAGGATCTCTGCGGCCGTGAGGCCGCCCTCGACCGCGACCAGGATCAAGCCCAGGTGCACCAGCACCAGCGGGGCCAGGATCAGTGCGGTCGCCCGCTGCAGCAGGTACAGGCGGGCCGGGGTCACGGCACGCCCCTGCCGACCAGGTCGAGCAGCGACCGGCGCTTGAGGCCGGCGATCCCGGCGGTCGGGTTGAGGCCGACCGGGCAGTGCTCGACGCAGCTTCCGTGGGTGTGGCAGGAGTGGCAGCCGCCGCCGGCCGAGGCCGCCCGCAGCACGCCGCGGCGGTCGCCGTCGCGCTCGTCGTTGACCAGGGTCCAGGCCCGGTTCAGGGCGGCCGGACCGAGATAGTCCGGGTCCCAGCCGACCACGTCGCAGGCGGCGTAGCAGACCGCGCAGTTGATGCACTCGATGCCGGCGTCGGCGGCCTTGCGGGCCGGGCTTTCGGGGCTGACCGGGGCGAGCGGCTCGGCCCGGCTGCGGGTCGGCGTGAACCGGCCCTGGGCGCGCTGCCATTTCTCGAAGAACGGCGTCAGGTCGACCGCCAGATCCTTGATCCGCGGCAGGTTGCGCAGCGGCTCGATGCGCAGCCGGCCATTGGCGCCGGCGACCTTCGAGACGTGAGTCCGGCAGGTCCAGCGCGGCCGGCCGTTGACGGTCATCGCGCACGACCCGCACACCCCGACCCGGCAGGCGAAGCGGTAGGCGAGCGCCGGCTCGGCGTGGCGCTGGATCCAGGTGACCACGTCGAGCACGGTCTGGTTGGCGCGGTGCGGCACCGCGAAGGTCTGGAACCGGCCTTCGTCGCGCCCGCGCCAGACCTCGACCGACAGGCAGCCCTGTCCGTCCGGGGAGGCGGTCATCGCGGCGCCGTTACTCCGCGGCCTGGGAGGGGGCGGCCTGAGCGGTGGCTGTCGGCAACGCGCCGGCGGCGTCCGCGATCATGACCCAACTGAACACCTTGGAGACGATCTGCCAGCGGCCGTCGAGCTTCACGAAGTTCAGGTAGTCGGTGAACAGCTTCGGCTCGATCCCGATCCGGCAGGTGACCAGCGCGGTCTCCGGGCCGGACAGGTGGATCGACACGATCTGGTCGTAGCGGGCCTGGCCGGTCCGGGCCGGGTTGGTCCGGGCGGCGATGCGCGCGTAGACCGCCTCCATGTCCTCGTCCGCCAGACTGCCGCCGGCGCCGGAGATCAGGTGACAGCACGGATGGAACACCCGCTTCAGGGTCTCGACGTCGCCTTCGTAGAAGCCGTCGAAGTACAGCTGCATCGCGGCGGCCAGTTCGGCATAGGCGGTCGACATCACGGCCTCCCTTTCGGTTCTGATTGTTGGCCGGAGTATGGACCCGGGTGGCGAGGCCGCGCAACGGGCGGTGCGGCGAACTGACGCCTGCGACAGCGCCGGCGCCAAGGTCGTTTCCGCGCGACCTTCCGGCGAATAGAATGCCCTCCAAGTGTTTCGGTCGCGATGGAAAGGGGCGGTCAATGGATCCGGCGACGCTGGCGGCGCTCTACACGGCGTTCTACACGGCCCTCGGCACGCTCGGCCTGGTGGCGGCCGATACTTACATCAACTCCAACACCATGTACCTGGAGACCACCGTCTCGGACGGGGTCAAGGAAGAGGGGTACGAGCCCGAGGTGGTCGACGGCATCTTCGTGGCCGAGGCCAAGAAGATCACCTCCACGCCGTCGCTGGTGGCGGCGCCGAAGATCCAGTCCAGCAAGACCGTGCCGGTGTCGGCGGCGCTGGCCAAGGCGGCCGGCCTGGAGAGCGCGCTGGTGGCGCTGCAGGGGCTGGTGGGCTTCATCCCGCCGAAGATGGTCGCCAGCATCATCGCCGAGGACCAGAAGCAGCGGGTCCAGGTGGTGCAGTCCTCCAACGGCGGGGTGTCCGAGCACGTCGTCGGAGAGGAGGCCGATCTCAAGCTGGTGCTCACCGGCTACGACCCGCAGTCCGGCTATTTCTACATCACCGTCGAGGGCAAGACCGCCGACGAGGACGTCGACGAGCTGATCAAGGCGGCCGCGTTCGAGGCGGTGCTCAAGCTCGAGCCGTATCTCGCCCTTCTCTACGACCTCAACCAGCGCGCCGAGGCGGGCGGGGACCTGACGCCGGTGCGCGAGCTGATCGACAGGGAGATCGCCAAGCAGCCGGCGGCGGTCATCCACAAGCACCGGGCGCTGCTGGAGAACCTACGCGGCATTCTCGCGCTGCTGCAGCAGAATCAGGTGCTGGCGCGCCAGGACTTCGCCAAGGCGATGGCTTCGGACCCGAACCAGGCCGTCGGGTTCCTCAACCTCGCCTTCCTGGACGTGCACGAGGACCGCTACCAGGACGCCATCGACCTGGCCGACAAGGTCATCCACCCGAACACCTGGCCGGTCACGACGGACCCGGTGCTGCGGGCCAGCGGCTACACCATCAAGGGCGTCGCCCAGACCGAGATGGGCGACTACAGCGCGGCCGAGAAGAGCTTCCGGAACGCCGTCGACCTCAATCCCGAATCATCCGAGGTTTACGTCTACTGGGCCCGCATGCTGCGCAAGGCGGGACGGCCGCTGGATGCCGCCAAGAAGTTCGAGCAGGCCAAGCAGAACTCGATCTACTTCGAGAACTTCCCGGAGATGGCGCTGCTGTATTTCTGGCTGACCGAGAAGGGCCAGCAGCCGCTGGAGCGCCGGCTGGGCATGGTCGAGGAGCTCTGAGGTCCCGCGGACGGATCTGACCGGTCGGGCTCGTGTGCCGGCCGGCGGTGCCGTTTCGGAACACGACCGTCCCGATCCGCGCGCCAATCGGGACGTTGAAAACCCGGGCATTCCCACAACCTCGATCAGTCGGGTTCAACCGGCGTCGTTCGCCGGTGTGCGAACAGGAACAGGAAGGCTTCGATGACGACCGACACCGAGTACACGCCACCGAAGGTCTGGGAGTGGAAGCAGCCGAGCGGTGGCCGTTTCGCGAACATCAACCGCCCGATCGCCGGTGCTACCCACGACAAGGAGCTGCCGGTCGGCAGGCATCCGATCCAGCTCTACTCGCTCGGCACGCCGAACGGGCAGAAGGTCACGATCATGCTCGAGGAGCTGCTGGCGAAGGGCCATGCCGGCGCCGAGTACGACGCATGGCCGATCAAGATCGGCGACGGCGATCAGTTCGGCAGCGGCTTCGTCGCGGTCAACCCGAACTCGAAGATCCCGGCGCTGGTCGACCGCTCCGGCCCAGAGCCGATCCGGGTGTTCGAGTCCGGCGCGATCCTGGTGCACCTGGCCGAGAAGTTCGGCGCGTTCCTGCCGACCGAGCCGGCCAGGCGGGCCGAGTGCCTGTCCTGGCTGTTCTGGCAGATGGGCTCGGCACCCTATCTCGGCGGCGGCTTCGGCCATTTCTACGCCTACGCCCCGTCGAAGATGCAGTACCCGATCGACCGCTTCACCATGGAGACCAAGCGCCAGCTCGACGTGCTCGACCGGCGGCTGGCGGAGAGCCGGTATCTCGGCGGCGACGAGTACACGGTCGCCGATATCGCGGTCTGGCCGTGGTACGGCAACCTGGTGCTGGGCGCGCTGTACAACGCCGCCGAGTTCCTGGACGTGACGTCCTACGAGAATGTGATGCGCTGGGCCGAGGAGATCCTGGCCCGCCCGGCGGTGCAGCGCGGCCGCAAGGTCAACCGGTTCTCGGGCCCGCTCGAGGACCAGCTGCACGAGCGCCACGACGCCGGCGACTTCGACACCCGCACCGCCGACAAGCTGCAGGCCGCCGAGTAGCCCGCACCATCAGCGGGTATCCTAGCCGGTTTCGTCTCCGCGGAACCGGCTAGGCTTGCGCCAGCCGGCGGCGGGCGGCGGCCTCCACGATCTCGCGCAGGTCCGCCGCCGCCGGGTGCAGGTCGCCGGCCGTGAGCAGGCGCAGCTCGATCGGCGGCAGGTCGGGCAGGCCGGTCGAGGGATCGACCTCGACGACCTCCGGCGGCACCCGATGGCGGGTCCGGACGGTCACGCCGTGCCCCAGCCGCAGCGCCGCCCACACCCCCGGCAGGCTCGGGGTCGTCAAGGCCAGCCGCCACCGGTGCCCGGCCCGATCCAGCGCTTTGAGCGCGCCCTGGCGGAACAGGCACGGATGGTCGAACAGGATCAGCGGCAGCGGAGCGGCCGCCGCGACGTCCTGAGCCGCCTGCGGGGCCAGCCACACCATCGGCAGGGACGCGATCAGCGTCCCGTGGCCGTCCGAGCCTGCCGGGAAGAACGCCACCGCGACGTCGATCCGGCCGGCCTGGACCTCGGCCTCGAGCACGTGGTTGCGGCCGGCACGCACCTCGACATGCACCCCGGGCCGGGCCTGCGAGAACCGGTCGAGGGCGTCGGGCATGACGTCCTCGAAAAAGTCCTGCGGCAGCCCCACCCGGACCGACGCGGCGGCGGCAGCAGCGCCGACCGAGACCGCCGCCTCGTCGTTCAGGGCGACGATCCGCCGGGCATAGGTCAGCAGTGCGTCGCCGGCCTCGGTCGGGACCAGATGCCGACCGCTGCGGGCGAACAGCGGCCTGCCGGCCTGCTCCTCCAGCTTCCTGATCTGCATGCTGACGGCCGACTGCGACCGGCCGAGCTGGACCGCAGCGCGGGCGAAACTGCCGAGCTCGGTGCCGACGACCATCGTGCGCAGCGCGTCCATGTCGAAGCTTGTCGTCATTGTTCCGAAAACCGGGATCGTAAGTTCAAATCTATTCGTTATTCGAAATTAAAGGCCAGCGCTAGCGTGAACCTGCGCCGGCCGTGACGGGGCGAACCCGCCGCCGCTGCGCCGGCTTTCTTCGATGCCCGGAGGGAATTGCCTTGGACGAGACGCTCATTCACCGACTGAACGACCTCACCACCCCGCATCTGGCCGACGGCTGCCTGCGCGCGGCCGTGCCCGTGCGGTGCGGTCCGTCGGCCCTGCGGCCGCTGAACGCAGGCATGCGGTGTGCCGGCCGGGTGCGTCCGGTGCGCCACGTCGGCAGCATCGACGCCTACTTCGAGGCGCTCGAGCACGCGGCGCCGGGGGAGGTCATGGTGGTCGACAACGGCGGCCGGACCGACGAGGCCTGCATCGGCGACATCGTGGCCCTGGAGGTTCGCGACGCCGGGATCGCCGGGATGGTGATCTGGGGGCTGCACCGCGACGCCGCGGAACTCGCCGAGATCGGCTTCCCGGTCTTCAGCATGGGCGCCCTGCCGACCGGGCCGCAGCGCCTGCACAGCCGACCGGCCGACATGTTCGACCGGGCCGCCGTCGGCGGTCATGTGGTCACCGAGGAGGACGTGGTCGTGGCCGACGCCAACGGCGTGATCTTCCTGCCGGGCGACCGGCTGGTCGAGATCGTGGCGGCCGCCACGTCGTATCGCGAGACCGAGGCCCGCCAGCTCCGGGCGATGCGCGACGGCCGGAACTATCGGCGGCTGGTCCGTTTCGACGCGTATCTCGACCGCCGCTCGCGCGAGCCCGGCTACGGCTTCCGCCAGCACCTCAAGGACATCGAGGCAGCCGGCGAGGTCTGAGCGACCGGCCCCGCGGCCCGTGGGCGGGCCCAGCTGTTCCAAAGGCCCAGCTGTTCCAAAGGCTCAGCCATTCCAGAGGCAAGGAAGGACATGACCGTGACAAAGGCAATCCGGTTCCACGAGACCGGTGGGGCGGAGGTTCTCCGCTGGGAAGACATCGAGGTCGGTGAACCCGGCCCCGGCGAGGTCCGGCTGCGCCATACGGCGATCGGCCTCAACTACATCGACACGTACCACCGCGGTGGGCTGTACCCGCTGGCGCTGCCGAACGGCCTCGGCCTGGAGGCCGCGGGCGTGGTGGAGGCCGTCGGCAGCGGGGTCGGACATGTCGGCGTCGGCGACCGCGTCGCCTATGCCGGCGGGCCGCCGGGCGCCTATGCGGAGGCGCGGGTCATGCCGGCGGCGCCGCTGGTCCGCATCCCTGACAGCCTGTCCGACAGCCAGGCCGCGGCGGCGATGCTGCAGGGCATGACCGCCCAGTACCTGCTACGCCGGACCTACCGGGTGGAGGCCGGCGACACCGTTCTCCTGCACGCGGCGGCCGGCGGCGTCGGGCTGATCGCCTGCCAGTGGCTGAAGGCGCTCGGGGCTACGGTGATCGGCACCGTCGGCAGCGACGAGAAGGCGGCGCTGGCGGTTGCGCACGGCTGCGACCACGCGATCGTTTACACCCGAGAGAGCGTGCCCGAGCGGGTCCGCGAGCTGACCGGTGGCACCGGCGTGCCGGTGGTCTACGACTCGGTCGGGCGCGAGACCTGGGCGGTCTCGCTGGACTGCCTGCGGCCGCGCGGCCTGATGGTCAGTTTCGGCAACGCCTCGGGGCCGGTCCCGCCGGTCGACCTGGGCCAGCTTGCGGCCAAGGGCTCCCTTTACGTGACCCGACCGACGCTGGCCGCCTACACCGGAACCCGGGCCGATCTGGAAGCCGCCGCGGCGGAACTGTTCGACGTGGTCGCCGCCGGCAAGGTCCGGATCGAGGCCCGCCAGACCTATCCGCTGCGCGACGCCGCGCAGGCGCACCGGGACCTGGAGAGCCGGAAGACCACCGGGTCCACCATCCTGCTGCCCTGATCGCGTCGGCTGGGGCCGATGCGGGCGACACCGTCCGGCGCAAGCTGGGCGGTGTCGCCGGTCCCGGCACTGGAATCCGCTCCCGCGGGCCGGGGCGCGCCGACTCCTGGTGGCGCGTCGATGGCGCATCGGCGAGGATTGCGCCGACAACGGAGGAGCCGATGACCGACAAGACGATTGCCGACCTGATCGAGGACCGCTTCGGGCTGCCGACCGAGGACGGCAGGGACATGCCGGCGGAGGGCGAGCTGGCGGCGATCCTGCGGCACCGCAGCCACCGCCGGTACAAGCCGGACCCGGTACCGGACGAGCTGCTGCGGGTGGTGCTGGCGGCGGCGTTCTCGGCGCCGGCCAAGTCCGACCTGCAGCAGTGCTCGGTGGTGGTGGTCAAGGATCCCGCGGTCCGGGCCCGGCTCAACGAGCTGGTGGCCAGTCAGGACTGGGTGCCGGGGGCGCCGTCGCTGCTGGTGTTCTGCGGTGACAGCCGGCGCATCCGGCGGGTCTCCGAGGCGCGCGGCAAGCCGTACCCGAACGGCCATCTCGACGCGTTCCTGAACTGCGCGGTCGACGCCGGCATCGTGCTCGCGACCTTCATCCGCGCGGCCGAGGCGGTCGGCCTCGGCTGCTGCCCGATCAGCGTGATCCGTGATCGCATCGAGGAGGTGTCCGAGCTGCTCGGCCTGCCGGACCATGTGTTCCCGCTGGCCGGCATGGGGCTCGGCTGGCCGCGCGCCGAGGGTTGGATCAGCCTGCGGCTGCCGCAATCGGTGACGGTGCACATCGACCGCTACGACGATTCCGACCTGCTGGCCGAGGTCGAGGCCTACGACCGGCGTCGCGACGCCCGGTTCAGCACGCCGCCGGAGAAGCAGCGTATGACCAAGGAATACGGAGTCGCCGAATTTTACGGGTGGTCGGAGGACAAGGCTCGACAGTATGCCGTGCCGCAACGAAAGCAGCTCGCGCGGTTCCTGACCTCCAAAGGATTCGATCTCGATTGATCCGCAACAATGCGGCGAGAGTGCGGCAGATTTCACAGACTCGCGAGTATTGCGCTGCAACACGGGGAGACTGGAAAAATGCCTTTCCTTCGGCGGGTGGATTACCTACCGTCCTGTCAGACAAGACCGCAGCAAACGCGGCGTCTCGCGCCCTGCCGGTGACCGGTGTGGGCGGACACAGGGAACGAAGGGAAGGGAGGCTCTCATGTTCTTCTCGCGCAGGGACACGCGTGTCCTGGCATCGGCCGTTGCCGGCCTCGCGGCGCTCGGTTTCGCGAGCGCGGCCAGCGCCAAGGTCGACGGCGACACCATCATCCTCGGCTCGGCGATCTCGCTGACCGGCAAGTACTCGACCAACGGCATCCACGCCCAGAACGGCTACGAGCTGGGCGTGAAGATGATCAACGAGCACGGCGGCGTGAAGGTCGGCGGCAAGACCTACAAGCTGAAGGTCGTGTACTACGACGACGAGTCGACGCCGGCCCGCGGCGCCCAGCTCGCCGAGCGCCTGATCAACCAGGACGGCGTCAAGTACATGCTCGGCCCGTACAGCTCCGGCCTGACCAAGGCGATCGCGCCGGTCACCGAGAAGTACAAGATCCCGATGGTCGAGGCCGAGGGCGCATCGCGCTCGCTGTTCAGCCAGGGCTACCGCTACATGTTCGCGGTGCTGTCGACCTCGGAGCAGTACCTCGCCAGCTCGATCGCGCTCGCCGCCGAGATCGCCAAGGGCAACGGCAAGGACCCGTCCGACGTGAAGATCGCGATGGCGTTCGAGAACGATCCGTTCTCGCTCGACGTGCGGGCCGGCGTGGTCGACGACGCCAAGAAGTACGGCATGAAGATCGTCATCGACGACAAGCTGCCGCGCGACCTGTCCGACATGACCGCGACCCTGACCAAGACCAAGGCGCTGAAGCCCGACCTGCTGGTGGTGTCCGGCCACTCCAAGGGGGCGGCGACCGCGGCCCGGCAGATCGCCGAGCTGCGGATCGAGACCCCGATGGTGGCGATGACCCACTGCGAGGCGGCGAAGATCATCTCGCAGTTCGGCGCCGGCGCCACCGAGGGCATCCTGTGCCCGACCCAGTGGTCCGAGACGCTGAGCTACAAGGACGACCTGTTCGGCACGGCGGCCGACTACGACGCGCTCTTCAAGAAGACCTACTCGGGCTACAAGAACGTGCCCTACCAGGCGGCCCAGGCGACCGCCGCGGTGATGGTCTGGAAGGACGCGTTCGAGCGGGCCGACTCGTTCGACACCGAGAAGCTGCGCGACGCCCTGGCGGCGACCGACATGTCGACCTTCTACGGCAACATCAAGTTCTCGGAGGCCGGCAACAACGTCGCCAAGCCGATGGTGCTGCGGCAGATCCAGGACGGCGAGCTCAAGGTGGTCGCTCCGACCAAGTGGGCGTCCTCCGAGATGCGGTACCCGCGCAAGCCGAAATACTGATCGGCGGGTGATCGAAACTGCGAAGTCGAAGGCGGGAGGACCCGGCGTCCTCCCGCCGTCACCCGTTGAACGGGGTGGCGTCCGGCCGGCGGCCGGTGCGCGGCTGCTGTCGTCCCCCGACTCCTTGCCGAGAACGGAGAGCCGATGCTCGACAACCTCCAGATACTGATCGCGGCGCCCGCGGTCGCCGTTGACCTGCTGATCCAGGGCATGTTCATCGGCGCGATCTTCGCGCTGGTCGCCTACGGGCTGGCCCTGGTCTGGGGCGTGATGAACGTCAAGAACCTGTGCCAGGGCGACTACGTGATCGTGGGCGGCTACATCGCCTACGAGGTCGCCCGGTCGGGGATCAACCCGATCCTGGCGCTGCCGGTGGCGTTCGTCCTGATGTTCATGTTCGGGTGGGTGGTCTACGTGGCGGTGATCCGCCGGGTCGTGGACCGAGACATGTTCACCTCGCTGCTCGCGACCTTCGGGCTGGCGCTGCTGATCGCCCAGGTACTCAACCTGATCTTCGGCCCCGAGGTGCGGACCGCCGAGGCCGGGTTCGGCACCTTCTTCATGGCCGACGGCCTGATCGCGATCCAGTGGGTCCGGCTGATCAGCCTCGGGCTTGCCGGTGCGCTGGCGTTCGGGATCGTGCTGTTCATGCGGCACAGCCGGATGGGCCGGGCGATCCGGGCGACCGCCCAGGATCCGCGCGCGGCCCGGGTGCTGGGCGTCAACACCGATCAGGTCTACGCCTTCACCTACGCGCTGAACGCCGCGATCTGCGGCGCCGCCGGCGTGCTGGTGTCGCTGATCTGGGTGATCCAGCCGTATTTCGGGATCGTCTACTCGATCCGCGCCTTCGTGATCGTCACCGCCGCCGGGCTCGGCAACCTGCCGGGGGTCATCCTGGCCGGCTTCGGCCTCGGCATCGCCGAGAACATGTCGGCGTTCCTGCTCGGCGCCGAGTTCGCGGTGGCGGCGGTCGTCTCGATGCTGCTGATCGTGCTGATCTACCGGCAGATCCAGCTCTACCGCGTGCGGCAGGTGGTCCGATGACGAGCGCCCGGACGGACGGCTTCATCTACGCCGGGCTGATCGCCTTCGGCCTCGTCGGGCCGTGGCTGTTTCCCGGCTACACCAACCAGATCGCGGTGATGTGGCTGATGGTCCTGATGGCCTCGACCTGGGACATCATGGGCGGCCAGACCGGGTACAACTCGCTCGGCAACATCGCGTTCTTCGGGATCGGCATGTACGCCTCGGCGGTCGCGCAGATCGCCCTGTTCTACGACGTCGGCGAGTACACGGCGGCGTTCGGCGCCATCAAGGTCGACTTCACCGACGCCCAGTACTTCACCGGATTGGCGCTCGGGCTCGGGCTGGCGGGCATCGTCGCGTCGATCGTGTCGGTCCTGGTCGGGCTGTGCGTGTTCGGGCTGCGCGGGCCGTACTTCGCGATCGGCACGCTCGGCGTCGCCGTCGCCATGGCCGAGCTGATCAGCGGCTGGGAGTACGTCGGCGGCGGCGGCGGCATCTCGATGCCGGTGTTCCCGGGCCCCGCCGGCGCCTCGAGCCTGGCGTTCTACGCGATGTTCTTCGTGCTGGCGATCGTCGCCCACCTGTTCCTGCGCTGGCTCTACTCGACCCAGTTCGGGCTCGCCCTCAACGCCATCCGCGACGACGAGGACAAGGCCGAGGCGATGGGCCTGCACACCCTGCGCTACAAGCTGATCGGCTGGGCGATCGCGGCGTTCTTCATGGGCATGGCCGGCGCGGTGTTCGGCAACATGATCGGCTTCATCGAGCCGCTGGAGGTGGCGTTCCCGACCACCACGTTCGGGATCTTCATGGTCGCCATGGCGCTGCTCGGCGGCAAGGGCACCCTGTGGGGGCCGGTGCTGGGCGCGATCCTGTTCCACGTCGTGAAGGAGCTGACCTGGACCTACCTGCTCGACTGGCAGTGGGTGGCGCTGGGCGCGATCATCGTCATCAACATCGTGTACTTCCAGCAGGGCATCCTGGGCTGGGCGCAGGACCGCTGGCCTTCGGCGTTCGGCCTGAAGGTCGACGAGGGCGGCGACGGTACGACCCCGGCCGGGGCGCAGGAGGCGGCGGAATGACCAACATCATCGAGGTCCGCGGCGTCTCCAAGGCGTATGGCGGCGTCCAGGCCAACACCGACATCTCGATCGACGTGCCGGTCGGCAAGATCACCGGGCTGATCGGCCCGAACGGGTCGGGCAAGACCACGCTGTTCAACTCGATCGTCGGCTATCATCCGATCGACGCCGGCTCGATCAAGTTCGAGAACCGCGAGATCTCCAAGCTGCGGGTGCCGCAGATCGCCCGGCTCGGCATGCTGCGGACGTTCCAGCAGACCCGCATCTATTCCAAGATGAACTGCCTGGACAACATGCAGATCTCGGTCAGCCACCGCGAGGAGGGGCTGGGCCGAATGTTCGCCCGGCGCGACGGCGGCGAGATCATCGACCGGGCCGAGCGGCTGCTGGAGTTCGTCGGGCTGTACGCCAAGCGGCGACTGATCTCCGGCGACCTCAGCTTCGGCCAGCAGAAGCTGCTGGAGTTCGCCATGGCGCTGATGAACCAGCCCAAGGTGCTGCTGCTCGACGAGCCGACCGCCGGCATCAACCCGACCCTGATCAACGGGCTGATCGACCGGCTGAAGCGGGCCAACGAGGAGCTCGGGGTCACCCTGTTCGTCATCGAGCACAACATGCGGGTGATCATGAACCTGGCGGAGCAGATCTCCTGCCTGGCCTACGGCCGGCTGCTGGCGACCGGCTCGCCGGACGAGATCCAGAACGACCAGCGCGTGATCGACGCCTATCTGGGGGCGCACTGATGAGCGAGCAGACCCAAGCCGGCGCGGGGACCATTCGCGGCTACGGCAGCGGCGACGTCTCGACCGTGATCTCGGTCGAGGACGTGGTCCGCCAGGCCCAGGCGATCGCCGAGGACCGGCCGACCGTCGAGGCGCTCCGGGCGCTGGTCGACGGCGAGACCTTCCTGTCGATCGAGGCGCTGCGGGCCGGCTACGGCAAGATGGAGATCCTGCACGACTTCGACCTGCGCGTCGGCAAGGGCCAGTCGCTGTGCCTGATCGGCCCGAACGGCGCCGGCAAGTCGACGGTGCTGCACTCGATCTTCGGCTTCACCAACATCTTCTCCGGCACCATCACGGTCGGGGGGCGCGACGTGACCAGGCTCAGCCCGCAGCAGAAGCTGAAGGCCGCCGGGGTCGCCTACATCCTGCAGGACAAGTCGGTGTTTCCGGGCATGACGGTCGAGGAGAACCTGCTGATGGGCGGGTTCCTCAAGGACAGCGTCGACGAGGCCAAGGAAGCGGCCGAGAAGGTGTTCGCCAAGTACGACCGCTTGGCCGAGCGCCGCAACAAGCCGGCCGGCGTGCTGTCGGGCGGCGAGCGGCGGCTGCTGGAGATCAGCCGGGCGCTGGTCATGAACCCGGACGTGCTGCTGGTCGACGAGCCGTCGATCGGCCTGGAGCCGCGGTTCATCGACATGGTGTTCGAGATCCTCGACGACCTGCAGCGCAGCGAGGGCAAGACCATCGTGATGGTCGAGCAGAACGCCAAGAAGGGCCTGGAGTTCGCGGACATCGGCTACGTGCTGGTGTCGGGCGAGACCGCGCTCGCCGGGCCCGGCGACGAGCTGCTGGAGAACCCGGAGGTCGGCCGGCTGTTCCTCGGCGGATAGGGGCCGCAATGTGGATCATGGTCGCCGGACCGTACCGCGGCGGTACGGCCTCCGAGGCGCAGCGGGCGGCGAACCTGCGCGCGCTCAACGAGGTTGCGCTGGCGGTGCTGCGGCGCGGGCACGTCCCGGTGATCGGGGTGAACAACGCACTGCCCCTCATCGAGATCGCCGGCCCGGACAGCTTCGACGCGATCATGATGCCGGTCTCGCTTGCGCTCGCCGACCGCTGCGATGCCTGCCTGCGGGTCGGCGGCCCGTCGGGCGGCGCCGACCAGGAGGTCGAGCGGTTCCGGGCGGCGGGCAAGCCGGTCTACCGGTCGGTCGACGAGGTTCCCGTCGCGGTTACTCGCCCGGCGCCGACGTAGCCGGCCGAGGCGGTCGTTCCTCCCCGGGCTCGGGAACCGCGCTCGGCAGGCCCGACAGCCCGCGGTCGATGATCCCCGGGAACAGCCGCTGCACCAGCAGGAACAGCCGCTCCGGCCCGAGCGGGTAGACGTCGCGGGCATCGCGGGCGACCGCGTCGACGATCTGCCGCGCTACCTTCTCCGGCGGGTCGAGCCGCATGCGGAACGCCTCGACATATTGGGCGAAACCGTCGGCGGCCGGCGTGCGGGCGCCGCGCGGCGCGCAATAGGTGACCCCGACCCCGGTGCCGGCCAGTTCGCGGCGCAACGCCTCGGACCAGCCGCGCAGCCCGAACTTGCTGGCCGAATAGGCCGCGAAGCACGGGAACGCAATGTCGCCGAACATCGAGCCGACGTTGACCACCCGGCTCTCGGGCGAGATCCGCAGCAGCGGCAGCAGCGACCGGGTCAGCGCCATCGGCGCCAGCAGGTTGACCTCCAGCATCTCCCGCCAGTCGGCCTCGTCCTGCTGCGCCAGGGGTCCGGCCCGCACCGTGCCGGCGTTGTTGACCAGCAGGTCGAGGCGCCCGGCGATCTGCCCGACCGTCCCGGCGACCGTCGACCGCGCCTCGGGATCGGCCAGGTCGACGGTCAGGGCCGCCGCTGCCGACGGGTCGGCCAGCAGCGCCCGGGTCTCGTCCAGCGGGCCGCGGCGGCGGCCGACCAGCAGCAGCCGGGCGCCGCGCCGTGACAGTTCGACCGCCAGCGCCCGGCCGATGCCCGATCCGGCGCCGGTGACCAGCACTACGCGCCCGTCAAGCCGCATGGCCGATCTCCCGGCTGCCGGCGTTCGGGTTGCCGGTGGTGGGGCCGCCTGTCGCAGGGCCGCCGGCATCCAGTGCCCTGAACACGTCGCCGTACAGCCGGTAGAAGTCGCGTGCCGCCGCGATCACCGTGGCCCGGCGTTCCGGCGTGTCGACCGCCGCCAGCAGGTCGGCGTAGCCCTTGACGTGCTCGATATCCAGGCTGCCGTGCGAGGTCAGGTAGCTGAAGCCGGCACCGTCGGACCGGCCGAGGCTGTCGCGGATCGCGGCCGCCGCCTTGTCGGCCAGCGCCACCGACATGCCCTCCAGCACGTGGACCATGCCGAGCAGGGCGTACGGACCTTCCTCCTCGATCAGCCGATAGGCGTAGGCGACCATGGCGCGGACCGGCAGCGGCGGCCGGGCATTGCGGACCGCCTCGGCATCGCCGCCGAGGGCCGCGATGTCCTCGAGGATCCACTCGTCGTGACCGGCTTCCTCGGCGACGTATTCGCGCAGGCCCGTCGCCAGGACGGCGTCGGCCGGACCGCACTTGGCGAGCGCGGCTTCGAGCAGCGGCACGGTGTGGCACACGTGGTTGTAGGCGCTGGCCAGGAACGCGAGGTACAGCGGCGAGCCGACGCCGTCGCTGACCGCCCGCCGGATCAGCGGGATCGCCATGAATGCCTTGCGGTCCGGCGTGGTGGCGTCGACCAGGGTCTCGTAGAAGCTCATCGGGGCCTCGAACAGGTGTTGCGCGATGCGGCGGCGCCGGGGGCGACCGTCGGCGGTGAACAGGGCGAGGCGCTCGGCCTCGTCGGGGGACAGCGGGGTCACGTCCGCCGGACGGGCGTAGTCGGGGGCCGCCGCCGTCAGGTCGCGGACGCGGCTGCGCCAGTGCCCGGTCGGTCCGCTCTCGACGACCAGGACGGCGTGCACGCCGTCCGGCCCGCCGACCACGGCGGCACGGCGGACGCGGCCGTCGGCCAGCAGCATCGGCTCGATCCACTCCGGATGGACGTTGCGGCCGGCCGGGGTGACGATCACGTCGTCCTTGCGGCCGAGGACCACGAGGTTGCCGTTGCCGTCCCAGTGCCCCAGGTCGCCGGTGCGCCAGGTCCCGTCGGCCGGATCGCCGCCGAGATAGCCCTGCATCACCGACGGGCCCTCGACCACGATCTCGCCCTGGTCGATCCGGACCGTCAGGTGGTCGAGCGGCTGGCCGACGGTCCCTCGGCGGCGCCGGCCGGGGCGGTTCACCGCGACCACCGAGCAGCACTCCGACAGGCCGTAGCCCTCATGCACGGGGACCCCGAGGTCCCAGGCCGCATCCGCCAGCGCCGCCGCGACCGGGGCGCCGCCGACCGCCGCGAACCGCAGGGAGTCGGGCGCGCGCAGCCGGTTGTCGCGCAGCACCTGCACCCAGGCGGCGAGCAGCTCGGGCACCAGGATGGTGGTGGTCGGCCGGATCGCGTGGGCCGCCCGGAACAGCTCGGCCGGCCCGTCGGCCACATGGATCCGCGCACCGACCGACAGCGGCAGCAGGATGCCGGCGAGCTGCTCCAGCAGTAGCGCGAACGGCAGGACCGAGAGGTGCAGGTCGGCGGCCGAGGCGTCGACCGCCTGGCGCAGCCCGCCGAGGGTGGCGGCCATCGCCGTCTCGTCGAGCACCACGCCCTTGGGGCGTCCGGTGGTACCGGAGGTGTAGATGACGCGCCGGCAGGTCCCGGTGGCGACCGGCCCTCCGGTCGAGGGCCAGCCTTCCGAGGGGCCGGGGCCGATGATGTCGTCCGGTAGGATGATCGACGGCACCGCCAGCACGGCGGCCCGGTCGGCCGTCGCCGGTCCGGCGACCACGGCCTCGAGACCGGAATCCGCGACGATGTGCCGGAGCTGCTCGGCCGAGAAGAATTCGGGCAGCGGCACGATGGTGCGACCGAGCGCGGCCAGCGCCAGGTCGGCGACGATGGCGGCGGCGCCGCGCGGCATCAGCAGCCCGACCGTCGGCGGACAGTCCCGCAGCGCCTGCTGGGCCCGGCCGACCGCGGCCTCGAGTGCGCCGTAGGTCAGCGAGTGGCCGGTTGGCGAGCCGTTTGCCCAGGCGATCGCCGGCCGTTCGGGGTCGGTGGCGACGATCTCGCGGACGGTGTCGAGGACCTCACGCATGGGCCGGGACCTCCGACAGCGCGAAGCTGCGGCGCAGCGCATCCGGCAGCGCGTCGGCGGCGATCGCCAGCACGTGCGGATCGTGGCGGTAGTAGCAGCCCCAGGCGGCGGCGCCGGCCATCCGCTCGGAGCGCGCCGGGCCGAGGTCGACGGAGCCGAGGCGGCAATGCTGCAGCAGGGTGCGCAGCCGGGCGGTCGCGGTGAACAGCCCGAACTCGGCTCCGAGCTCCCGGCAGTACCGGATGGCGGCGGCAATCAGCGGCAGCGCCGCGCCGGCCCGCGGGGCGGCCAGATTGGAGAACTCGACGATGCGGTCGCGGGCCACCGGCCGTCCGAGGGCGGCCGACAGGACCGACTCGGCCGGGCCGTCCAGGTAGACCTCGGAGAACAGCCCGTCGGCGGTGAAGCGCAGGCCGGTGGCGGCCAGCGGTGCGCCGGCGTCGTCCAGCCAGGCCATCATGGTCGCCGGCAGGTCCGCGACATGAGCCCCGTATTCGGCCAGGAATACTGTCCGCACCGAACGTTCGAGACGGTCGCGCAGGGGATGGGAGCGGTCGATCAGAATGGTCGTCATTCAGCATCTCCTCGGATACAGGGCGATGCTGATGCGAAGACCTGTCCGGAACCTTACGGCTCCGGAAAAATGATGCTGAAGACAGCGCCGCCGTCGGGGGCGTCTTCGTAGGTGGCGGTGCCGCCGTGGGCGTGCATCGTCCGCTGGACGATCGACAGGCCCAGCCCGGCGCCCTGGACCCGGCGGTCGGCCCGCCAGAATCGCCGGAATATCGCGTCGCGCTGGTCCGCCGGCACGCCGGGGCCGTGGTCGCGGACGCTGAGCCGGGGCGGGTGCTCGACGATGCTGACGGTCACGGTGGTGCCGGAGGGGGTGTGCCGCAGGGCGTTGTCGACCAGGTTGCGCACGGCGTGGAACACCGCGTCCTCCTGGCCGCGCACCGGCACCGGCGTCTCCGGCGCGTCGACCTCGAGCCGCCGGTTCATCCGGATCACCATCGGCGCCAGGTAGGCGCAGACGTCGCGGGCCACGCCGGCGAGGTCGGTCTTCTCGTCGTCGTCGACCAGCAGCACCTCGGCGCGCGCGACCCGCAGCAGCTGCTCCACCAGATGGGCCATCACGTCGATGTCGTCGCGCAGCGCCTTGGCGACGGCGCGGTCCTCCAGGGTGTCGACATGGGCCATCAGCACCGCCAGCGGCGTGCGCAGCTCGTGCGCCGCGTCGGCGGTGAACTCGCGCTCCATCCGGAAGCCTTCGTCGAGCCGCTCGAAGGCGTTGTTGACGGCGCGCACCAGCGGCAGCACCTCGCGCGGCACGTCGTCGGTCGGCAGGCGCAGGTTCACCGTCGACGGGCCGACCGACTCCAGTCGCTGCGACAGCCGGGTGAGCGGCGACAGGGTCCCGCGCACGGTCAGGATGCTGACCAGCAGGAGCAGCAGCAGGAACGGGCCGGCCATCCAGCCGCCGTCCTCGAAGAAGTCGGCCAGGATGGTCTCGATCAGCGCCTGGTAGTCGCTCGACAGCTGGACCACCTGGACCGCCAGCGGCCGGCCCGCCAGCTTGAACGGGTAGGCCTCGCCGAAATACGAGGTCGGGCCGGGGCCGTCGGGGTTGTACTGGTAGAGGATCCCGTCCTCGTCGTCGGGCAGCAGCGGCGGGACCGGGCCGGTCTCGGCGCCGGCCGCGAACAGCACGCTGCCGTCGGTCCGGTCGCGCACCGAGAACCCGTGCCGGCCCTCGGAGTTGGCATAGGAGGCCAGCATCTTGGCCGGCAGGTCGAGGGCGAGCCGGCCGGTCTCGTCGGTCCGGACCGCGCGCGCGATGACCCGGGCGGTGTCGATCAGCGATCCCTCGCGCAGCGAGCCGGTGATCGACTGGAACTGCCACCACAGCACGGCGTAGGCACAGACGATGGCGGCCAGGGTCGCCAGCGACAGCCGCAGGATGATCCGGCCGAGCAGGGACGGCGGTGGCCTCACTCGGCCTCTCCGGCCACGTCCAGCAGGTAGCCGATGCCGCGCAGGGTGTGGATCGAGACCCCGGACTCGATCTGCTGCAGGCGCTTGCGCAGCCGCGACACCAGCACCTCCACCGAGTTCGACGATACCTCCTCGCCGAACCCGTACAGCCCGTCCTCCAGGGTGCGCTTCGGCACCACCCGGCCGGCGCGCCGCAGCAGGCGCTCCAGCATCTCGGTCTCGCGCCGCGGGAAGTGCACCCGCTGGCCGTTCACCATCACCTCGCGCGAGACCGTGTCGAAGCGCAGGTTGCCGCATTCCAGGGTGACCCCGAGCGCCTCGCCGGGGCGCCGCAGCAGCGCCCGCACCCGGGCCAGCAGCTCCTCCATCGCGAACGGCTTCAGCACGTAGTCGTCGGCACCGGTGTTCAGGCCGTCGACCCGGTCGGCGACGCCGTCGCGCGCGGTCAGCACCAGCACCGACAGGTTGTTGCCGCGTGCCCGCAGGGATTTCACGAGCTCGAGGCCGTCGCCGTCCGGAAGCCGGCGGTCGAAGATCGCAGCCTGGTACTCGACCGAGGCCAGCGCGGCGTCGGCCTCCGCCAGGGTGGGGACATGGTCGACCACGAAGCCGCCGGCGCGCATGCCCCGGCAGATCAGTTCGGCCAGCCGGTCGTTGTCCTCGACCAGAAGAAGGCGCATGGGGTCAGTCGCCGAGCACGTACAGGATCTCGGAATCGTCCTTGGCCTTGAAGCGGACCCGGACGAGGGTTCCGCGCGCATCGTACCAGAGCTCACGGTCCAGGTCGCCGGTGAGCGCGTAGTGGTGGGCGGCTTCCGGCTGCCCGCGGACGGTGACGGTGTCCTGGCCGAGATCGGCCACCGAGACCGTCATCATGTGACCGTCCAGGGTGTTCATCAGGGTGCCCTGGTGGATCGTCGCGGGGTTCCACAGGCTGGCCGGGATGGTCGTCGCCGGCAGCTCGTGCGTCGATCCGTCGCCGGTCACCTCCAGGTCGTTCGGCCCGGCCGCGACCTTCAGGACGTGATCGGTGCCGTCGTCGTGGGTCTTCGACGACAGCGCCACCAGCCGGCCGTTCTTCCAGGTCTCGTGCCCCTGGTGCTCGAACCGGTAGACCGCCACGAAAGCGACCTTCACCACGACCTTGGTGTCGACGTCGACCCGGGTCGAATCCGACCCCGGGTGGATCGACAGGGTGTGGTGGCCGACCTCGTCGCCGTCCTTGAGCACCGTGAAGCGGAGTTCCTCATCGCCGAGCTGGCTCGGCACCGCGGCGGAAGCCGGGCCGGCGGCCGCCAGGAGGAGGAGGGCGGCGAGGGCGGCGGGACGGGTCGGGAGCATCGGATCACCTGCAATGCGTCAGCACTGCATGACGGGATAGCCGGTCGACCTGACACCAAGCTTACACCGCATTGCGGTACACGCCGATTTGATTCCCGGTGCGCGGCGCCTGACGGGGCTGTGAGCGGTAGTGCGCGGGCCGGACCGCTATCTTCCGGTCATGACGTGACGCCACAAGGAGGAACCGATGAAGCGTCGTGACGTGAACGCCGTTCTGCTGGGCTCGCTGGTGACTGCCCTGTCCGCCGCCGCCGTGCAGGCCCCGGCCCTCGCCGCCGGCAAGGAGAAGTGCTACGGCATCTCGCTCGCCGGCCAGAACGATTGCGCCGCCGGGCCGGGCACGACCTGCGCCGGCACCTCCAAGGTCGACTACCAGGGCAACGCCTGGAAGCTGGTCCCGAAGGGCACCTGCGAGAGCATGGAGCTGCCGGGCGGCCGCAAGGGCTCGCTGTCCGCGCTGGAGCGGGACGTCCCGAAGGGCTGATGCGATGGCGGCAGCCGGCACCCGCGATCGCCTCGGGCTCCCGGCCCGGGCCGGCGTCGGCCTGAAGCCGCAGCACGCGGAGGCCGTCCTCGGCGGTCGTCCGGATGTCGGCTTCTTCGAGGTCCACGCCGAGAACTACATGGGAGCCGGCGGCCCGCCGCACCGGCTGCTGGAGGCGGTCCGCGACCGCTATCCGCTGTCGGTGCACGGGGTCGGGATGTCGATCGGCGGGGCCGGCTCGCTCGACCGCGCCCATCTGGCCCGGTTGCGGGCGGTGGTCGAGCGCTACCGCCCGGGCCTGGTGTCGGAGCATCTGGCATGGTCGACCCATGACGGGGCGTTCCTGAACGACCTGCTGCCGGTGCCGCTGACCGAGGCCACGCTCGACCGGGTGGCGGCGCATGTGGCCGAGGTGCAGGACGCGCTCGGCCGAAAGGTGCTGATCGAGAACCCGTCGAGCTACCTGGCGTTCGCCGAGAGCACGATCCCGGAGACCGAGTTCCTCGGCCGGCTCGCGGACCGCACCGGCTGCGGCCTGCTGCTCGACGTCAACAACGTCAGGGTCTCGGCCACCAATCTCGGCTTCGACCCGGTCGGCTATCTCGACGCCTTCCCGGTCGAGCATGTCGGGGAGATCCACCTCGCCGGCTACGACGAGGAGGTCGAGTCCGACGGCGGCCGGCTGCTGATCGACGCCCATGGCAGCCCGGTACGGCCCGATGTCTGGCCGCTGCTCCGGCACGCGCTGGCCCTGACCGGGCCGGTGCCGACCTTGATCGAGTGGGACAACGCGGTTCCGGACTGGCCGGTCCTGCACGCCGAGGCGCAGGCGGCCGACGCGGTCCTGGCCGGGTTCGCCGACCGGCGGCAGCGAGCGGGAGCCGGCCGTGGCTGAGGCGCTGGCCGGCTTCGCCGCGGCGGTCGTCGATCCGGGCCGTCCGGTTCCGGCCGGGCTGACCGCGCGTCCGGGCGCGGAGTTGGGCCGGCGGCTGGCGGTCTACCGCAACAACCTGACCGTCGGGCTGGTCGATGCCCTGGCCGCGGGGTTCCCGGTGACCGGGCGGCTGGTCGGCGAGGCATTCTTCCGGGCGATGGCGCAGGCCTTCGTCGCCGGGAACAAGCCGGCGTCGCCGACGATGTTCGAATACGGCGCCGGGCTTGCGGATTTCATCGCCGGCTTCGCGCCGGCGGCGTCGGTGCCGTACCTGGCGGACGTGGCGGCGCTGGAGGCGGCGCGCACCGCCGCCTGGCACGCGGCCGATGCGCCGGCGCTGTCGGCGGCCTTGCTGGCGCGGCGGGTCGCCGGCCGGTCCGGCGAGGCGCTGCTGGCGGCCCGGGTGACGGCGCATCCGGCGGCCCGGGTGGTGGCGAGCGGGCATCCGATCGCGTCGGTCTGGGCGGCCCACCAGGGCGACGACCCGGAGCCGGCGGTCGACGGCCCGTGGCGGGCGGAGACGGCGTTGGTGACGCGGCCGGCCGGCGAGGTCCGGGTCCGGGCGCTGGAACCGGCGGCCGGCGCATTCGCAGTCGCCCTGCTGGCCGGCGCGAGCGTCGGCGAGGCCGGGGCCGCGGCGCTGGACGAGGACGAGGGATTCGAGGCCGGAACGGCCCTGGTGATGTTGGCCGACGCGGGCGCGATCGGCGACCTGGAAGAGGTACGATGATGACCGAGACCACCGATACCGAGGCCGCCGCCCCGTCTCTGATGGCGCTGGCGTGCCGCCTGCGCGGCCAGGTCGAGACCTTCGCGCCGCCGCTCGCGCAGATCGCGCTGCGGCTGGCGCTGGCGGTGCCGTTCTACCGGTCGGGGCTGACCAAGTGGGACGGCTTCCTGCAGCTCTCCGACAGTGCGGTGTTCCTGTTCGAGGAGGAGTTCAAGCTGCACCTGTTCGGGGCGCTCGTCCCCTATCCGGCGCCGACCCTGATGGCGTTCCTGTCCGGCTGTGCCGAGATCGCGCTGCCGATCCTGCTGATCCTCGGCCTCGGCACCCGGTTCGCGGCCCTCGGGCTGCTGGGCATGACGGCGATCATCCAGATCACCATCCCGGACGGCTGGGCCAACTTCCACCTGCCGTGGGCGGCGATGGCGCTGGCGCTGGTCGCCTGGGGCGGCGGGCCGGTCTCGCTCGACCGGCTGATCCTGCGCTCGGGGCTGCTGCGGGCGCTGTGCGGCCGGCGCTGATCGGCTCAGTCGCCGCGGTCGTCCATCGGTACGCCCAGGCCGACCTTGGTGCGGTCCATCACCACGAAGGTGCGGAACCGGCGGATCTGCGGGTTGTCGAAGAAGAACTGCTGGGTGAAGCGCTCGTAGCTCTTCATGTCGCGGGCGGTCAGGATGATGATGAAGTCGGCGTCGCCGGTGACGTAGTAGCACTGCATCACCTCGGGCGTGGCCCGCATCGAGCGCTTGAAGGCGTCGATGATGTGCGGGTGCTCGCGCTCCAGCGAGACCTCGACGATCATGGTCAGCGAGCGGCCGACCGTCTCGGGCGCCACCACCGCGATCTCGGCCTCGATCACCCCGGCCTCGCGCAGCCGGCGCAGCCGCCGGTGGCAGGCCGAGGCCGACAGCCCGACCCGCTCGCCGAGCTGCTCGGCGGTCAGCCGGGCGTTCTCCTGCACCAGGGTCAGCAGCTTGCGGTCGAACGCGTCGAGATCGGCCATCGCGCGGGCGCTCACCGGATCTCGGCGAAGTAGCGGCCGGGGGTGACGCCGAACGCCTTGCGGAAGCCGGCGACGAAGGCGCTGGTGCCCTCGTAGCCGAGGCGATGGGCGACGTCGCCGACCGAGGCCCCGAGCGACAGCCACTCGACCGCCTTCATCAGCCGGGCCTGCCGCAGCCAGGCCCGGTAGCTGAGGCCGGTCTCGGAGCGGAAATGCCGCTCGAACGAGCGCTCGGACAGGGCCGCCCGCCGCGCCACCTCGCCGAGGCCGTCGGCCCGCGCCGGGTCGGCGACCAGGTCGGTCACGGCCCGCCGCAGCCGCTCGGAGCTCGGCATCGGCAGGTGCAGGGGGGCCGCCCGTTCGGCCGCGAGCTGGTCGAGGATCACCGAGGCCAGCCGGCCGGCCGGGCCGTCGGCGGAGTCGTCGTGCGGATACGCCATGAACGCGCCGATCAGCTCGCGCAGCAGGGGCGACAGCCGGATCACCGAGGGTACCTTCGGAAGGTGCGGGACCACTTCGGGCCGGAAGTACAGGTAGCGCAGGATCGAGCGCTGGTGATAGCGGCTGCCGTGCAGGACCCCGGACGGCATCCACAGCGCCCGTTCCGGCGGCACCACGAAGCTGCCGCGCTCGGTCTCAACCGTGACCGAGCCGGTGACGATGTGGAAAAGCTGCGCGCGCCAGTGGCGGTGCGGCCGGTTGCCGGAGTCCTGGTCCTGCTCGCCGGCATAGGCGATCACCGCGGCCGGGTGGTCGTCGGGCGTCTCGGGCGGTGGGGCGGTGAGGTCCATTTGGCGACTCATCGACATTGATTGGCAAAACGACGCTAACACGAAATGGCGTGGGGCGGGTACCTAGGGTCATCCCCTGCCCGAACCGATTTGCCGGATTTCGCCATGAGCTACCTGACCGCTTCCGCCGACCCCAAGACCACCGCCGGCTGGCGCTCGCCCGTCGTGATGCTGATGATCATGGCGGCGGCGATGCAGCTGTCGTTCGCCGCCTGGTGGAACCTGATGAACAACTTCGCGGTCCACGAGCTCGACTTCACGGGCCGCGAGATCGGGATCCAGCAGTCGATCCGCGAGATCCCGGGCTTCCTGTCGTTCCTGGCGGTCTACCTGCTGCTGGCGATGCGCGAGCAGACCCTGGCGTACCTGTCGCTGCTGTTCCTCGGCATCGGGGTCGCGGTCACCGGCTACTTCCCGACCGCCTGGGGCTTCTACCTGACCACCTTCGTGATGTCGGTCGGCTTCCACTACTACGAGACCGCCGCCCAGTCGCTGTCGCTGCAGTGGCTGCCGAAGGCGACGGCGGC
>Ga0070728_10000742_pt1 | contig 57781 bp, 42 predicted proteins | sample tdDd471_FD_66723 | JGI IMG/M metagenome (GOLD analysis project Ga0070728, IMG submission 66723) | Marine sediment microbial communities from the Atlantic coast under amendment with organic carbon and nitrate - tdDd47.1 | ecosystem: Environmental > Aquatic > Marine > Coastal > Sediment | place... | reverse complement strand
TCCCAAGGGTTGGGCTGTTCGCCCATTAAAGTGGCACGCGAGCTGGGTTCAGAACGTCGCGAGACAGTTCGGTCTCTATCTGTTGTGGGCGTTGGAAGCTTGAGAGGACCTGACCTTAGTACGAGAGGACCGGGTTGGACAAACCTCTAGTGTACCTGTTGTAGCGCCAGCTGCATCGCAGGGTAGCTACGTTTGGATGAGATAAGTGCTGAAAGCATCTAAGCACGAAACTCACCTCAAGATGAGGCTTCCTTTAAGGGCCGTTATAGACGATGACGTTGATAGGCTGCAGGTGTAAAGTCAGTAATGGCAAAGCCGAGCAGTACTAATTGCCCGAAAGCTTTCTAACTATAGATCTTAAATTGATGATTTTCACAGTGTATTTTCTTTCTTATATATGTCATTATAATATTTAAGAGTTTCTGGTGACTGTAGCGGTGGTGTTCACCTCTTCCCATTCCGAACAGAGAAGTTAAGCCCACCAGCGCCGATGATACTGCCTTGCGGTGGGAAAGTAGGTCGTTGCCAAATTTTTATTAAACCTCGAGCCTGATTACAGGTATCGGGGTTTTTTTTTGCTTTCAGCTTTTTGCATTTCTCCTTTTTAAACTACCTGAATTGAAATCCTTGGTACTCATTAGACTGAATTATTGACCAGGTTTTGAAACATTTTTATACATATTCTTGATTTAAGCTTCATTATGTTGTAATTTTATCCTGATTTAACAATACAAAAACATGATGCTATGAAAACCAAGTTTCAATGTCCACATTGCCTGGCACACCTCAGGGTAAGAGAAAATTTAATTTTCAGGGTTAGAACGAGTACATTTCAACGGGGGATGCTTCTTCTGAACCCTGAACTGGGAAATTATTCCTACATCAGCGCACCTGATTTGAAGTTTGACAAAGGTGATAAGTTGGAATTCTTTTGCCCGATTTGTTGCGAAGACCTATCTGTTAAGAGTATTAATCCAAATTTGATAAATATTCGGATGAATGATGGTGAAAAAGAATACGATGTGTATTTCTCGTCAGTTGTTGGAGAGCATCTAACCTTTAAAATACACCAACATGACATAGTTGAAAGATTTGGTGAAGATTATTCAGCCTATGTTAACTATTTTACTCAGAAGTTCAGGACTCAGATAAAGAAGAGTGAATAGATGCTATTCCGACAGTTTCATCGTTTTAAAGGGAACTTTGTCCTATTTTATTTACTTTTGAAGCCGATATAATTTGCTGATGAAACCTGGGCGGTGTATGTTCAAAAAACTTTTCTTTTTTCCATTAGTCATTCTTTTCTCCATCAACTTTGCATTGGCCCAGCAATACGATTCAACCTTTTACCCGGCAGATTCTAACGCAATTTTCTTTTTCCGTAACCAACTGGATATTTACAGCCCACTGGAACTAACAAGTATAGATACTACTCTATATGATTTTGAAGCTTATGATCCGTTAAATCGAAGAATTTTGTTCAACGCTTCTCTTGGTAATGTCGGACTGGCATATAAGGATATTGTTTTCAATAAATATCAAACTACCGGGTTTGATTACGGGATTCATACCTTCGATGTTTATCTGTATGATGACAGGGATCTTCAGTACTATGTAAACCCACGGCCTTATACGGAGATTTCGTATACCACCGGGGCTAAAAAGGAACAATTGTTTAGCGTTAAACATGACCAAAGAATATATAAACGCCTGACTTTTGGGTTGGATTTTGAATTAATAAATTCATTGGGATCCTATCAAAGGCAAAAATCTAATAATACCCGTGTTGCCGGGAAAATTCATTATTTCACTGAAAATTTAAGATATGGCATAATAGCAAATTATTCGAACAGTAAGGTGGATGTGCGTGAAAATGGCGGAATTCTGTACGATAGTGTTTATGAGCAAAACATTGAGCCCAGTCGGTCGATAATTGCTGTAAAGCTTGATGATGCTGATAATGTACTCAGAAAGTCTGGTGTTTATTTGCAGCAATATTTTCAACTTTCGAAGAAAGAGAAATCGTTTTTTGAGGATACCACCGTAAGTAAAAAGAGAATTAGATTAAAATTTGGACGTATTGCACATTCTTTTAATTTCAAAAGGTATTACCAGAAATATACCGACCTGGACCCTAGCGTGGAGTATTATCCGGAAATCTATATCGACTCTACCGAAACCCGGGATTCGGTTTTTTACAGGAAAATAGAAAATACCCTTTCCTGGTCAAATTCAGATTACCTCAACAGACTCAGGCCGCAGCCGTTTATTGTTCTTATTGGATTAAAGAGCCAGATTGCTGAAGTGAAAGATTCATTGCTTAAAAGTACATTTAATCATTTTATCCCATATGGCAGAATTGAAATCAAGCCCCACCCGGTGATCCGGATCAGGGGTGAGGGAACCTACATTTTAAACGGTGATGAATATCAGGGGGACTTTACTCTGAATGCATTGGCAACACTTGAGGTTTTGAGGAAAAAGTCCTATATGACTGCTGTTAACTTAGAGTTTAATTTTGATAATCATGCAGCACCTTATTTTTACAGGCATTATTTTTCAAACCATTTTTGGTGGGATAATGGTTTTAATAAGGTGAAAACCAGAAAGATTTCTGTGTTTTTAACCCAAAGGGATCTTTTGGCCGGGGTTGATTTATATCGAATAGAGGATTATATTTACATTGGTCCCGATACTTTACCTGCACAATTCAATCAGTCTGTGGAAGTATTTAAAGCATACCTTCACAAGCAGTTTCGGCTGGGTAAGTTTGATTTTGATGCAAGGTTTATTTACCAGCAAGTGTCAGAAAAAAGCATTATCCGGCTACCGGTATTTTCAACCTATTTTACAGCTACGTTCAATTGGCAGATGTTTGGTGGTGCACTAAAAACCCGTACCGGATTTGATGTGTATTATAATACCAAATATTATGCTGATGCCTATATGCCTGCTATTAGAAGCTTTTATATTCAAGATAATAAGCAAGTCGGGAATTTTTTGCATGTGGATTATTTCCTGAATTTCGATGTTAAACGTACCAGGTTTTTTATGAAGTTTCAAAACCTTTTATCACCCTTTGGAGACCCTAATTATTATGCGGTGCCACATTATCCCCTGCAGGATCTTGGATTTAAATTTGGATTATCCTGGCGGTTCCATGATTAATTTTCATCACGTATCCAGCTAGAGTCATCATTATTCGATAATGATTTTTTGGTGATAGAGTTTTTTATCAGCCTGTAGCTGAACCATGTAAATGCCGGCAGTTAACTTTACCGCATTATCAGAAGTCAGGTTCCAATTGAAATGATGCTTGCCAGGTGGATATTGCCTGCTTATAAGTGATTTCACTGACCTGCCATTGGCATCCAATATCTTAAGTTTGACTTCAGATTTTTGTCGCAAATAGAAACTTAATTTTACAAAAGTTGAAGAAGGGTTTGGAGATGGCGGGAATAAAACAAGATCATTTGCTGCCAATGGAATTTCAACAGAAAGTGCTGAATGGCTTTCATAGGCACCCATATCAATTCGTTCTCGGAAAATGCGTGCATTGCCTGCCAGGTCGTTAGGTGGTAATCCAAGCCCGCTAGTATCAGGTGTGCCAGTATCAATGCATGGGGAATCATATTTTAATGCAAAATCATTTGTGCCTGGATTTTCAAACTTTGGGTCTGCATCAATATTATTCTGATAGTCTCCTGAAAAAGCCACACCTCCCTCACCAGTAAAGGATTCCTTGCCACCCATAATATTATTGTAATAGAAATTTGGTTGACAGAGCAAATCCATTAAACGGACCTGATTGCTTTCGCCTCCATATTGGGTGTTTCCAACAATGATGTTATTGAAAAGATTTGGGACTACGGAATCCTTGCAATAAAATCCACCACCAGCACCTATACAATGATTATTGGCAATAGTATTGTTGATGTAAGTTGGACTGCAATCGTTGTTTGATATTCCTGCACCAAAGTAAGTAGCCCCATTATTGATGATAAGGTTATTTGCAATGATATGATGACAGGTGTCGATATGCAATATGCCAAATCCTCCGCCCAGCGCACTGAAATTATTATCGAATATATTTAGGAGAACAGGGCAATCGGTAAACCTGACACAAAGGCCACCCGCAATACCTGTAGATGAATTTTTGAAAAATGTATTTTTCCTTATCATGGGCTCTCCTGAATCGGTGCATAGCCCACCTCCATATCCATAATATCCCCAGCCTACTCCAGCATTGTTCGATGTAAAAGTATTGTGCTCAATCAGAGCATTCGATTGTTCAAGAAAAACAGCTCCACCATTGTAATAGCAATAATTATTTTGGAATGTACAATTGCTGATACGGATTTTGTTCGTGTTCCTGGCGCAAATTGCACCACCATAACTATGAATGGAATCTGCACTAACAGCCTTGCCATAGCTAAAATGGCAATAGTCGAAAATTGTAGAATCTATAGTAGGGGAAAGGTTTTTAATCCGGATGCTTTTCCATCCGCCATTTGGGATAGTGTCGTTGTGGAATCCTGTTGTATCCGCCATTGTGAAAATGATTGGAGACTCTGAAATGCCGATTGACTTAAGACAACCATTTACCTTAAAATGGTATTCACCCTGAAACTCTATAAAAACACCTGGCTCGATAATTAGGGTTTCGGCTTCACGGATTTCAATATTACCAATTACTTTTACAGTATCCGTATTCCATGTGCCTGAAACCAGGCCGGTGACTTCGATCGATGTGCCATAGGAATTTAAAGAAATGTAAAACAGAAAAAATAGGAAAGATTGTGCAATAGAAATTTTCATCTCTTTGATCTTTGATTACTCAGTATGAAAAACTAGAAATTTGTGCGATTAAAGATTTGAAGTTTAGTAATCTGCAATCAAAGACTCGTACGGTATTTTTAGTTTAACGTGAAGGTTACGAATCATGTTTAAAGATAGTTTACGTTTACGACTAAATAACTCAGATACACGACTTTTATACCCAATTATCTTAGCCAGGTCACTTTGTTTCATGTTCATTTGTTCCATGCGAAACTTGATCGCCTCAATCGGGTCCGGAGCTTCAATTGGATAGTGCTCATCTTCATATTTCTCAACCAAAATAGACAAGACTTCAGCTTCGTCACCTTCTTTTGAATCAACAGGGGCATGAAATATTTCATAAAGACGTTCTATGGCCTGATTATAATCGTCTTCTGTTTTTATTGCTTTAATATCCATAATACTTAAATTTTATCTGCATCTATCTTGTCATATTCGGTATGTGTACCTATAAATCGAATAAATACCCATTTTCTCAAGTAGTTGATATCTACAATTAATCTGTACTTATTACCGCAAATATCAAATCCAACTCTACCGCTCTTTAAGATACTAGCTTTAGTGTAATCTGTTTTAATGTCTGCTGGTGTATACCAGACAGCTTTGCTTGCTTCTTTATACCAAGTCTTTAATTGATCTTTTGAATCGGCATGTTTCTCCCAAAAATCTCGTAGTATCTTCTTTGCTATTACTCTCATGTATTTCTTAAACTATGCAAAGATAAGAAAAAGTTACCAAATTGGGATTTCTTATTTAAAAATTATTGAATAAGTGCAAAGTGAGCATTTTTGCTTTTGTAGATTGAGGATAAATTGCCCTAATCTTCTTTAATACATCGGACAGAATATCCAAAGTTCTGAGTCTGATGAGCCCGGCATGAATTGTCATGTTTGTTGACTTCAAGCATCCAAAAGTATGCCGCCAAGCCGTTCGGAATAATTGTAGAACTCCACCATCTGCTTTTTAAACCTGCTGCAGCGAATAATGAATTAGGAGGATCGTAATAACCAGCTGGTAATGCTCTAAAACCATACAGATCATCACCATTACCATACCAATAAATAGTATCTTTTAAACTCTTCCCTGCATCAAATCCACGCCAACCCAGATTATGCCAAATCGTATCTCCAACCCCAAATTGGCTGTCTGCTACTCCCTCCAGAATCATCCAATCAGAACCATCAGGTAGCTTCCAACCGGGAGGGCATGCATCTATGGCAGTAAACCAGTCGTACAGCCGGCCATATACATCACATAAATTAGGATTGTTATTATAGCACCAGCTTGTGCCAATTTCAAAATTCAGGTTTTCTTTAAACCAGCATTGGTCACCAATCAATACCGTATTATAAACCTGACCACCATATGTAACTGTTTCTATTCCCGGGCATGGCTCACCAGCATTTCCAGGTAGCGAAGTATAGAAAGAAACCTGGTTACCATACCATGTTCCTGCATTATTACTGACATAGGCACGAACGAAATATCTTTTATGATATTCAAGATTACTTAGCTGGCTTGTAAATGTTCCTGTACCCTGACCATCTGAAGTATGCGCATCATAAATGGTAGGCATCTCGAAAGTGCTCCAGCAAACACCACGCTCTGTTACGGGGTAATGTTCAAGTGAATCGTTTATACTACCTCCACAAATGGCTGAGTTCGATGTAATGTCAGATATTTCATTTGTTGAAACAGAGATATAGGGAGGCCTGATACAGCGAACACTATAAGACATTTCTTTATGAGCATTAACACGATTTGATTGATCCGAATCCCATTCAAAAAATCTAGCAAAGGACCAGTTAGGGTCGCTTACTTCTGAAGTCCAAAAGCAACCTAAACGTCCAATATCCCAAAAAATAGGTAAAATCTCATCATAAGTTAATGCACCGCCCGATCGTGCTTGAAATCCATAAAGATCAGTTCCAATCCCTGCGTTGTTGTTCCAGTCAAATGTGGATTTAAGGTTTTTTCCAACATCAAAACCCCGATAGCCCTCCATATCCCATAAAGGGTTGAGGTATCCGTATTGGCTGTCTGCCATACCTTCAAGTATTTTCCATTCTTCATTTGTTGGGATATACCATCCGTCCGGACAGATTCCCTGTGCTCCTAATGTATTATATTGCATCATTTCATTCCATGTGTAAAGGCCACCATAAGTACTGCAATTGTCATTATTAGCACAATATTTTTCGATTACTCCATTATTTGCCGGTGGGGTATAAGAGTATAACTTGGTGCCAATATTTAAGTTTTCCTTCAACCAGCACTGATATCCAATAAGAACTGTGTTGTACACCTGATTACCATAGAGTACAGTAGGCTGGTCTGGACAGGGGATTCCTTCGGATATTTCAAATTTGTATTCTGTGCTTGCTAGAGGCGAGTCGTCTATTACATCGCTTCCTCTTACAACTTCCAGGGTTTTTGCATAGCCAATAAATCTTAGTAGGTCTCCAAGGGCGAATTCAAGATCGTCAGCTGTATTTTGGGATTTATGATCATCTGAGTTTTTCTTCAGACTATTATAAATGATTTTGCAGTTTTCTATCGCTGTGGTGGTGTTGTTCGTATTTAAAAGTTTAACGGTATGGCTCCCACCTTTCCCGCTTACGGTAAGTAAATAGACTCTTTCGCTACCAGAATAAAATGTAAAGGAATGACCGCCCTTGCATAGCATATAATTATTTTGTACCAATTCCCTGCCAACAATATCCTGAATAATGATTTCAATATTATCTGCTTCCGGTAAATTTAAATCAAATGCTGTTTTACCATTAAAAGGATTGGGATAGTTCTGGCTTAGGGAAAATTCATGTTGGGCAAGGGTAGAGTTATCATCAATACTTGTAACATAATCCAATACCAATACAGTATCGGGTGAATAAAGAGTGGTTTTTCCTCCTTGTGTTAGGTTTTCAATTAGGATACTGTCCAATGGAACATGTTGCTCGTTATACTCTGCTGTAAAAGTTAGTTCGAGGGTAGGTTTTTGGCCATAGGTATTTAAAATAAGCCCAAAGGCTAGAATTGAGAGGAGTATTATTTTTTTCATCAATTATTTTTTTGAGGTTGCAACAAAGATATTGATTATAAAAAAATAAACAGCGTATTAATTTCAGAACACCAGACCCGCTAATTGTATTTCAAAGTGTTAGACAAATGCCTTTGTAAATTTAAATGTCGTGATATAAGGTAATAAGGTTTGGGGAGTATTGGGGTGATATCTTTGTTTTAAGGTTGATGATGAAAATAAGGTTTTTGTCTGAATAATTGAAAGAATGGAGGAAGAATGGGAAGGAATAAAAACGGAATAATTTAACACTGAATATTTAATAAATCCCAAAAGTTATACAACAAACTCAAAATACTCAACCTCGTAACGCTAAACGCTAAACGCTGAACATTGAACATTGAACATTGAACATTGAACACAAAACACACTTTCCTTACCGCCTCCTGCTTGACCTTGAAACCTCTTCGTTAAAATACCACATCAGCCTGAAAGAAAGTACCTGGTTGTATTGATCGCGTATTTTTTCTTCACCATCGGCAACATTTTGGTATTCCCGTTCTCTGATTGATACAAGGGAAAAAGTATAGCGGAAATTAAATTTTAGTTTTTGGTAAATTGGGAATTGAAGATCAATTAAAGCAGAATAGTCGTTCAGGCTGTAAGGCCCGTCATTCAATGTAGTGGTTGCAATTCTCACATCATCCTCCCATTCTTTTACTTCTACCAATCTTCCATAAGCAAAGCCTGCACCAGCTTTTAACCATCCACGGTCTTCAAAATGAACCATCAGGGGTATTTCAACATAATTGAGCACCAATTTGTATTGGTTGTAATCATGCCTTTCGCCATAATCCATACCCCGTCCACCCTCCTTATGGTAACTACCTTTTTGAGTATAGATGGTTTCAAGTGTAACCGACCATTTCTCAGCGAAAGGTACAACGGCAGCTGCACCAGCATTCAAACCCAGCTTATGGAAGCCAAAAACATCATCCCCCTGAACATTTGTTGCATTGACCCCAGCTATTACTACGCCCTTAATCCGTTGTGCTTGTGCCGTTTGAATTGTAATTATAAAAAATATGAAGGTTGCTAAGCGTATCAAATATTTCATGCCCTGTAGTTCAAAATCAATTTCATCTATTAACGCAACGAACCTACCTAAATTTTATCAAAATCCAATTAAAAGGAATATTCCGATAATTTGGTATGTCCTTTATTCAGAATCATTGAAAATTCCATCCATACTGGTTTATTTGATCTAAACTTTATTACATTTGCACGCTTAATAATTTTATCCAAAAAATCTGATATTTAAATACTAAAAATTCTTGCTGAAAAACTACAATGATTGATTTTTTAAAACGCAACTTAATTTGGTTTTTATTAATTTTTATTATCCTGGCTGTATACCTTCTTCCAATAAAAATTCCATCTGATATTAATTCAATGGGAAAGGTGTATTCGCCTAAGCAATACATATTACATACTGGAAATGACGGGCAGGTTAGGGAAAGTTTAATAAACTTTGCAACTGGTATCCACGAAGGATTTAGTGCAAGGGAGTTGGAAAGAGGTGATGATATAAAACTTAAGATTCAACCCGAAATATTTGATAAGGATTTTATTAAAAAGGGCGATACACTTGCCTACATTTATTCATATGTAACTACTGTTAAGCTTACATCACTTACAAATGATCTTATTGTATTAAATGCCTTGCTTGCTACCGAACAAAGTGGTTACAAGCCGGAAGATATAGAGTTGGCTGAAAAGCGTTTCGAATATGCAAAAGTTGATGCAGAGATCCAGGAAAGAATGTATCAGCGGCAAAAGTTATTGTTTGAAAGTGAAGTAATTGCCGACCAGGAATTTGAAGATGAGGCAAGACTCGCGGAACTCAAAAAGATGCAGGTGGCTATAAATGAAGCTGAATTGAAATCAATGACTGCTGGTTCAAAGCCCGAGCAAATAAACTACATAAAGGCACAGATCAACAAACTTAATGCTGAAATAGCCAATTTAAATTTAAAGATCAGTAATCAGACTATAACCTCGCCGGTAAATGGAATTTTCAGGAATTCCTATTCACCGGATACCCTGCTTGTTATTGAAGATATAGATGATTTGATAATTAAAATCCCCGTTCCAATTTCCGAAATGGACAATGTATTCCTGGGGCAAAAGATAACTTGTAAGGTGGATGGTAGAAAAGAGATTATAGATGCTGAAGTTACACACATCAGTAAGAATGTGTCGGTACTGGGAGCTCAGCAAATTATATTGATCACCGCCAAGTTCCTTGAGGAAGATAAAATTATTTTCCCTGGTGTTGTTGTAAGGGGAAGATTTGAAAGAGATCCAATTCTGCTTCGTGAATTTCTTGTGAACAGGTTCGAAATATTTTTTAGCAGATAGTTATGCGCAGCGAATTTAAATATATGATTCGTTATGAGCATTTGGAGGATCTCAGGAATGCGATGTTGAGCTACGTCGACATCGACTCTCATACACCCGAAGCCGATAATTTTGGGCAGTATACTGTAAGAAGTGTTTATTTTGATACCTATAAGCTTGACTATTACTATGAAAAGCGCATGGGTATAAAGCTCAGGAAAAAGATCAGGATTAGAAGTTATAATGAACTTTCGTATTACGAGGATAAAAATCCGCCTGTATTTCTGGAAGTCAAGAGAAAAACTGACAATTTTATATCAAAGAACCGCTCAAGGGTTGATTGGAATAACCTACAGGCTTTGTTCGATACCGGAAATATTGAGAGGTATATTATTGGAAATGGAAACGGGAGTACCTTTGAATTTGACGAGGCTAGTCGTTTTTTTTATCATGTTAAAAGCAGGAATTTACAGCCTGTTATTTTAATAACTTATGAGCGTGAGGCATTTTTTTCGAAGTTTGATCCTTATTTCAGGGTGAGTTTGGATAAAAATATCCGGTCGATGGCTTTTCCGGCAATAACTGACTTGTTTGCAACTGATGGCCTCAATCCAAGTTTTTATGACTATTTTGTACTTGAAATAAAATTTACTGGTGCCTTTCCTAGTTGGATGGCAGACATTCTGTTTAGATTCAAGTATACCAGGGAAGCTGTTTCGAAGTATAAAATATGCCTGGATTATTACAAGGTGTGGCACACGCAAAACCGCTTAAAACTTTATAGTATTAGTTAAAAATTAATTGTTCGATATAATAATGGAGCAGGATTTACATAATTTATTTCAGTTTCCTACAACGGTTGAGGATGTTTTATCGTCGATTATTGTGGCTTTTATCTGCGGGGTGATGATAGCAATTTTTTACAAAATCACTTACCGTGGGGCAGGTTATCCGCAAACTTTCTTGTATTCACTCATTACACTGGCCATGGTTACTACCATTGTTATTCTGGTTATTGGTAACAACCTTGCCCGGGCTTTCGGTCTGGTAGGTGCTATGTCTATTATCCGGTTCAGGACAGCGGTTAAAGAGACCCAGGATATCATGTTTATTTTTTATTCGCTTGCCATTGGTATGACCTGTGGAGTGAGGCTGTTTGATGTGGCCATAGCTTCAACTCTGCTGATCGGGGTTATTTTAATTATCATTTCAAAAACCAATCTGGTTTTTCAGCGCCGTACAAAATACTTGCTTCAGTTTCATTATACCTTTGCTGAGGATGAGAAAACGCCGGGATATCTGTCGGTGCTCAAAAAGTTTTGTAAGAACAACCGGCTTATTAATACCAAAACCCTTGGTGATACTGATAACATGGAGTTATCGTATTATGTTGAATTGCGCAATGCTAAGCAAAGTAACCAAATGCTGCGCGACCTTAAGAAGAGTTCAGGTATTACCCATGCCCACTTGTTCTTCGAAGATGAACGCTTGTAATTTAGAGTTTTGAGTTAAAAGTTCTGAGTTCAAAGTTTTGATTTACTGGACACAGTTTCTGCGTTAAAGGTAAAATAGTAGATTTTATATTCAGTTATTTATATTCCCGGTTAATTTCTTTAAAAAATATCTTCAAAAGCCACAATCAGTTTTTCCACTTCTTCGATGGTATTATAGTGAACCAAACTTACCCTGATCACACCATCCTTTTCAATGAGCCCGAGATCGTGAATGATTTTTTTGGCATAAAAGTCGCCAAAACGAATGCCGATGTCGTACTTGTCCACTTTACTCACAACTTCTGAACTCTTTAATTTTTTGTGTACAAACGATATGGTTGATACTCGCTTTTTCTTATCATCCGATGTGCTTCCAATGATTCTGATCTCACTCTTGGTTTTTAGAAAATCCAGCAAACGTCCGGCAAGGAATTGTTCATGATCTGAAATAAGTTCAAAACCCTTCCTGTATTTTTCATTTTTTGGTACATCTTTTTCTTTGGGATAGTGATGGTCGTGGAGTGAAATTAAATAGCTGAAAATTCCATCCAGGCCATATGTCAATTCGTAGTTGAAATTACCGGGCTGAAATTTATATGGCACCTCTTCCTTACCGATAAAATAATGATTCAATCCATCCAATTCTCTCAATAATTCAAATTTGCCATACATTACGGCGAGATGTGGGCCAAAAGTTTTGTAAAAACTGTAAACATAAAAATCCACATCAAAGGCCTGTACATCTACCAGGCGGTGGGGAGCGAATGCCACTCCATCAACACAAAATAAAGCACCGGCACTATGAACCAATTTTGCTATTTCTTTTATTGGATTAATTGTGCCAAGGATGTTGGATGCATGCACCATGGCAACGAGTTTTGTTTTATTACTAAGTAGTTTTTCCAGGTGCCCCAGTTCAAATTCATGAGTGTCGGGATTTATTTTCCAGGTTTTAATATTTATTCCTTGCTTCTGCAGATCCATCCAGCAAGAAACATTGGCTTCATGGTCAGAGTTCGTGATAATTACCTCATCGCCCTTCTGCCATTCCCTGGAAAGGCAAATGCTTAAAATTCTTAATAACATGGTTGATGATGGGCCAATAATCACTTCTTCATTCATCGGGGCATTAATAAGACCGGCCATTTCTGAAACTACTTGATCTAGCTTTTCCCCTGCCTGTGCCGAAACTTTGTAGGAAGCGCCAAGCTGAACATTGTAATGGGTAAGGTATTTGCTAATGCTATCTATTACTGAACCAAGGGTTTGTGATCCGCCAGCATTATCCATAAAAACAAAGTTGTTGCTTAGGGAAGGGAAATGTTTTCTGGCAAAGTGTACGTCGAGCGTTTGGGTGACATGTTTATTGATCATTTATTAAGAATTTTCCTGTGAATATTGTTGTTTAAACGAAGGATCCATTTTTGAATCAAAGATATTCAAATTTCTGAGGTGCAAGGAGGTGTTTGCCTTAATCGGTATTCTTAACCAGCTATTGACATTTTAGAAGTATCTGTAAAATAGAAAATTTGGGCAGGTAAAATCAGCACTGCATGGATATTTACCCCCGGATTACCAATCCACTTTCTCTTATTTGGTAATCGAGTATCCCAACTCTTGCTGTATTTTAATAAATCCGGGAATTTTCCGTAACTCCTCGCCATCCTTTAACAAAGTTACAACAAAAGGAAGATAAGGGTCAATAAGTTTCACACCGGCTTGAGCAAGTTCAAGGGCATATTCGTGTTTGCCTAAAGCAGCAGCAGCAATGGCTAAATTTGAGGGAGGTAGATAGTGATCTCGGTACCTGGCTTTCATTTCTTTGTAGATTTTCAATGCTTCATCAGGACGATTCAATTTTAGATAGGTAAGTAAAATCAGGTGCAATATCCAGGCATGCCTACTGGATATCTTTAACGCAATTTGGCATTCAATAAGCGCTTTGTCAGGTTGTCCTGACCATAGATAACAATATCCCAGGTTGTACCTGGCGATTAAGGAGTCGGGATCAAGGTGTACGGCATATTCAGCAGAAGCAATCGATTCTTCAACAAAATCCCCTGTTGCCAGGGTTAAGGCAAAACAACTGTGGACATACGATGATAATGGATCGTTTTTAGTGGCAGTCCTGAATTGTGCAATTCCATCCTCGAACTTGTATTGAGTAAACACAAGGTAGATCATTGCATACCATACCCGTGCCTGTATATGTGTAGGATTAATTTTCAGGGCTTTCTTAAACTCTTTTTCTGCAACCTTAAAATTTCTGTCATGGAGTAAGGCAATTACCGCAAGTGTATTATGAGTTTCCCCTAACTCCTTACCATATTTTAGGGATTTTTCAGCAGCTGGAATGGCTTCAGTCCAACATTCCGATGGGGACATATATCCATGAAAACTTAGCATGATATAAGTTTCAGCCAATCCAGAGTATGCTAAAGCGTAAGTTGGATCAATTTCTAATGCCTCCTTGAAACATTTGAGAGCTCCAAACAATGACATCCCTCGCTGATAGTAAAGTGAGCGACCTTTGAAGTACAATTGGTATGCGTCTATGTTCGTTGTTTGTTTCCTTGGTTTGGGTTTATCTTTTGCTCCAGCAAAGGTTATTTTTAACTGCTTGGCAATCTCAGCCGATATTTCATCCTGGATTTTAAAAACATCATCCAGTTCCCTGTCATACTTTGTGGACCATAAATGAAAGCCAGTTGAGGCTTCTATCAATTGGGTAGTAATTCGAATACTATTCCCCGATTTACGCACGCTACCTTCAAGAATCTTACTTACCCTCAAGGTATTCCCTACTGAACGAAGATCTTCATTTTTCCCTTTGAAACAAAATGAGGATGTTCGTCCTACTACTGTAAGATCAGGAAGTTGGACAATAGTGTTTATGATTTCTTCAGATATTCCTTCACAAAAAAATTCCTGCTCAGGATCGCTGCTCATGTTTACGAAAGGGAGTACTGCAATTGATTTTTCCAATATTTTGGGCAGGTTAGGATCGCTTGCCTTTTTCTTATGTCTTAATGATTTAATCTCATTGTTTGAAGAGGGTATTTTTAGCTTTCCTGTTATGCTTTCTGATTTCGGTACCGGGAAACCTTTATTAGCCAAAGCATAAACCTGCATGGGTTCATTCACATTTTTAAAATCAAAGGTTCCTAAAACCTGGGTTTTAAAACGATTATTATTTCGTATTTTTTGAAAAACATCTTCAGAAAACAGTATTGTTCCTGCTTGTCCCAACGACTCGATTCTTGAGGCAATGTTTATGCCATCGCCATAAATATTTCCTTTATCAATCAGGATTTCCCCAATATGAATTCCTATACGTAGTGGAACGGTAATATTTTTTTGAAATTCGATTTGAATTCCCATTGCGCAATCCAATGCTGAGGTTACACTTGGGTAAATGGATAAACTGCCATCGCCGTAGAACTGAATAAGATCACCTTCAAATTTCGGTACAAATTGTTCGATAATCTGTTTGTGGTGAGTAACAGTTGTGATGGCAAGATTTTCATCACTGCCCATCATTGCCGTATACCCGACAATATCGGTGAACATAATAGCAGCAAGTTTTCTAGTAGGTCCCATGGTGTGTTGTACGCATCATAACACAAGAATCGAGACATTTGTTCAACAATACTGAGATTTATTATTTAGTCATTGGGTGCTAGTTCAATTGATAGCTAGATCATTTCTAATGTGTTATATTAAAACGGTTATATCAAATCCAGGGCATAGCATTCCAGTCGGAGCTTGATCTGACCATGGAACGCAAAATGGATCGATAGTTAAGCTGTTCAGGATGAATCAATAACCCTTAATTTATGTGGCAAGTGCCCTGAGGTGTATGCCTATCGACAAGGTGTCTTCAGTAAAAGAAAGTATTTTAAATAAAAGCAATTAACCTCTTTTAGCTTTCTTTTCTCTTTTTTCTGCTTTTTTTTCTTTTGCAGTTTTTTGAGGTTCTTTTTTAACGTTTTTTTTAGCGTCCTGTGATTTAGCCATGATATTATGTTTTAAGTGTTTTTTTTGCCTTGAATGGTAAAATTAATAAAAGTTCTTTTAAGTGGTGATACATTGCAAAAGAAATGCATCGGGAAAAGGTTTTGCAAGCAGTCAGAACGGGTAGTGTTGTAATATGTAATTTTGATGGTAAGGGAATATTACCTGAGGGTGTTCACTGCTACCTGCTTGTTACTTATTGGAGAACTGTTTCCATTCATGTTTACAATTCAGACAATAATGTAACCTTTTCGAAAACATTTTTAAGAATGAAGTCCACATGGGAAGTTTTTCCTCAAAGATTTCTTCAGAACCACATTCAGGACACTCTTCAAATGTTTTTTCAAAATCTTTGCCATCAATAACTTTGAATTGCTCACCCTCGCTTAATTGCTGATTCTTTTCAATCTCATTAATTACCGCCAATGCTTTATCAATATCTTCCTTTCTAACACGCAACTTAATTCCCCCGATGGCATTAGATAAAAACGGATCAACGGTTGCTGTTTGGTGATCTTTTAATATATAATAAATACCGGCTGCCTGAAGTTGTGGTTCCACAAGCAGGGTTTCGTGGTCGTAAGTATATGTTTTTATGGTTACTAATTCTTCAGACATGATGATAGATTTTATTAATTATTTGTATCAACAAATTGATGAGGTGACACTCAAAGTTAATCAATTAATTTCAAATTAAAATTTGTGGGTTCTGAAATAGTACCGTTTTTCAATTAAATCTCCCTCGCTCAACACCAAACGCCAGACGCTCAACGCCAAACGAACTACGCATACCTGGGCTGCTCCACATCAACCATGGTAAATTGAATCCTTTTGCGGTTTAAATCAACGCTTTCCACTTTTACTTTGATGCGCTGGTTGAGTTTCAGGTGTTCGGCCGGATCGTGCACATATTCTTTCCTGATCTTGCTCTTATGAACAAGGCCATCCTGGTGAACACCAACATCCACAAAGGCGCCAAAAGCTGTAATATTTGTAACGATGCCAGGTAACACCATTCCATCCTGCAGGTCCTTGATGGTGTTGATGCCTTCGGTAAACTGGAATACGCCAAATTTTTCACGCGGATCACGGCCAGGCTTGGCCAATTCCTCCATAATATCCTGCAGGGTCGGTAATCCGGCGTTTTCGTTAACAAAATCCTTGATGTTAATATTATTTCTCTGCTGCTCATTATTCATCAGGTCTTCCACTTTAATGCCTAGCGATTTTGCCATTTTTCCTACAATATGATAGCTCTCAGGGTGTACTGAGCTTTCATCCAATGGATTTTTACTGGAGCGTACACGAAGGAACCCTGCAGCCTGCTCGTATGCTTTAGGTCCGAAACGTGGCACCTCTTTAACTGAATTCCGGGAAGGAAATGCACCATGCTCATTGCGGTAGTTTACAATGTTTTGGGCAAGCACCGGGCCTATTCCTGAAACGAACGACAGGAGTTGTTTGCTGGACGTATTCAGTTCCACGCCCACGGCATTCACACAACTGCTTACTGTATCTTCAAGGCTTTTGGCCAAATGGCTTTGGTTTACATCATGCTGATACTGCCCCACACCAATCGATTTTGGGTCGATCTTTACAAGTTCTGCAAGGGGGTCCATCAGGCGACGTCCGATTGACACTGCACCGCGCACGGTAACATCATAATCGGGGAATTCCTCACGGGCAACGGAAGATGCAGAATACACAGAAGCCCCGTTCTCGTTTACCACAACGGCAATCACATCACGTTTAAAACGTGTGTATTTAATTAAGCGCTCAGTTTCCCTGCCGGCGGTACCGTTACCTATGGCAATGGCTTCGATTTTATAAGCATCAACCATATGCTCAATTTTATTGATTGATGGTTTAACTTCGTTTTGTGGCGGATGTGGATAAATGGTTTCATTGTGAAGCAACTTCCCCTGTTTATCGATGCATACCAGTTTGCATCCGGTTCGAAACCCCGGGTCGATGGCAAGTACATTTTTTTGCCCCAGAGGTGCAGCCATCAGTAACTGTCGCAGGTTTTCGGCAAACACCCTGATGGCCTCATTGTCGGCTTTCTCTTTTGCCAGGTTCCGGTTTTCTGTCTCCAATGAAGGCAGCAATAATCGTTTGTATGAATCTGTAGTTGCTATCCATACCTGCTCAGAAGCCTCACCATCCGATTTGATGAGCATTCGCTCAAGTATTTCAAGGGCAGCATCTTCAGGAATGGTGATTTTTACTTTTAACAAGCCTTCGTTTTCGCCACGCAGCATTGCCAGCACTCGGTGTGATGGAGCTTTTCGCAACAGTTCTTCAAAATCCCAATAATTTTTATACTTGCCTGCGTCATCTTCCTTACCCTTTATCACCTCCGATTTAATGGTGGCCTGCCTGTTGAACATGCGACGCAATTTGTCGCGGGCAAACCTATTTTCGCTTACCCATTCGGCCATAATGTCCCTGGCACCTGCAAGGGCATCCTCAAGGGTCAGTATTTCCTTTTCTGGATTTATGTATTGAGCTGCTGCATTTTCAATATCATCCCTACGCTGACTCATAATTATTTTTGCCAGTGATTCCAGCCCTCTTTCTTTTGCAATGCTGGCTCGGGTCTTTCTTTTGGGCTTAAAGGGAAGGTAAATGTCCTCAAGTTCGGCAAGTGTATTTGCTGCTTCAATCTGCTGCTCCAATTCTGGAGTTAGCTGTTCGGTTTCAAGAAGGGTTTTTAAAATCGTTTCCCGCCGTTTATCCATCTCCTCCAGTTTTTCTTTAATGTCGCGGATAGCAGCAAGTAGCAACTCATCAAGTCCGCCCGTCACCTCTTTTCGGTAGCGGGCAACGAAAGGAATGGTTGCGCCCTGCTCAAAAAGCAGTATAGTGCTTTTAACCTGCCGGGGATCAATATTTAGGGCGGTAGAAATGATCTTTATATGTTGTTCGTTCATTGTTTTAATATTTAAAAGGCAAATACTGAAATAATCGCTGCAAACATAAGCCCGAGAAAAGTCAATACCAGGCTTGCAATGGTAAAAATACCGGTTAGCCTGAAAAGGATCTTAAGGTTTTGGACGGAGAGGTGGAAATGGTTTTCATCCCTGTGTATAAATGCTTTTTTTGCATGCGAAGAAAATTTGTACAGATAAAGTACCGGGAAAACATAAATGGTTGCAAATACCAGATAAAATGCTCCCAGGGAATAGGGAGAAAATGGGAAACCCTCATCATACAAATCTCCCAATGGAAATAGCATAAACAACAAGCCAAATAACAGCATCATAGCAATGAAGATAAACCCCATAACGGCCAGAAGTTTTCCCCATTGTCCGGCAATTCTCAGGTCGTTAATGGTGTTTAACTCCACCTTGATTCCTTGTTCTTTTTGTTCTTCCTCAAGGTTTGAATTATAATTGTTCATTTTTAATAGTATTAAGATGAAAACTTTGTTATTCCGGCACCACAAATCCCAAACGCTCAACGCTAAATATCAAACGCTCAACTCTGAAACCGTTTCTTTCTTTTAAGCTTCTACCACCATCTCTTCATCGATATATATCAGGTATTTCTTGATTTTAGTGTACCCCATCGCCTTCAGAATATTCGCATAATTGTTGAGCTGCTTGAAATGATGTTCTTCCTTCTGGCCGGTTTTATAATCGATTATTGCAAGATCATTCCCGGTAAAAACCAGTCGATCAGGTCGGACAACTCGGCCGTCAGCCAACAAAATATCCTTTTCATTAATAACCCCTACTCCTTCCTTAAATAAGGGGTGAATTTCTGGAAGCTTGATCAGTTTCCTGATTTTTTCAATCAATGAATTTTTTTCATTTTTATCAATCACACCACTACGAAGAGCCTCATTAATCACTATTTCCAGATCTTTTTCAAATTCCACCTTTGACATGATTGCATGAACCAGGTTACCCCAGCGGCGGTTTCTGTCGGGGTCATCCATGTCCCATACTTTGGGGGCATGCTTACTGAAGACCATTTTATTTTGCCACCGTTTATCATTGATTTCTTTATCAGACGAAGGCTCTGTTTCTTCTTGCGATTCAGTTTCCCTGAAACCGGGAGTTGGAGTTTCGCCAAAAGTGTAAACCCTTTCTTCATCCGACCAAAGGCCAGCATCTGAGAGGTATGCTTGAAAAAGATCGGGAATGTCAGGATATTCTTTAGTGAATTTCCAACCACCTTTCTTTTTATCGGTTTTGTCTTTCGTTAAAATATAGAGGTGTTTCTCAGGTCGGGTTAAGGATACATAAAGAAGGTTTACCATGTCGAGAAATGACTTCTGGAATTCTTCATCATATAATTCCTCGAAGCTTGTATCTTTTAGATTACGATTGGTGTTCAGTAGGGCAGTTTTAAGTTCTGGCACAACTTCGGAATCAAGGTTTATCCACAGATTTTTCTTGGTTGGACGAACATTATCCTCGGCAAATGGATAGATCACTACCGGGAACTGCAAGCCTTTGGCCTTGTGGATTGTCATAATCTGTATGGCATCAACCCCTTCAGGTACAATGATTGAATGTTTGTGTTTGGTATCTTCCCAGTACTTAAGGAATTCTGCCAGGCCATCGTTGTATTTTGATGAATAATCCTGGATAACATCAAGAAAGAACAGTATATATGGATTTTTTCCAAAGCGATCAATTCTGAAATTATGTAACAGCTGCTCAACAGTTTGATATAGAGTAGATGTTCTGAGCTCAGAAAACGAAATATTTAGCTTATTTGCCTGCAGGAGCTTTTCCAGCGAAAGCTTATCCTTTGCATTATCTGATGAGTTATCTAATTCAAGGCAGTTTTCAAATGCCATGTCGATTGATGAAAAGTTAAGCTGATTGGTATTGAAAAGGTAAGTGATAATTTCGCTAACAGGTATTTTGTCGTTCCTGACGTTTAGATGATTTAAAAAAGCCATAATGAACCTGATCTCGTCACTGGATGAGAGTAACAGCGCTTCTGCTGAAATTACATTGATACCACGTTCGAGCATGAACTGAGCAATCTTACTGCCTTCATTATTCGAACGGGTAAGTATAGCCATTTCTTCGAGCCTGGTATCGGAAAGGTCTTGTGTAATGATTTGATATATCCTCTCACACTCCACCATTGAAAATTCCTCGATCTTTAAATCCTGGTGATCCATAAACTCAATTTGAACTGATCCCCCTTGGTTTTTTGGATCGTATTCCTGTTTCACTGCATCATAAATCGATAGATGTCGCTCCGACAGTTTTTGCCGCACAAAGCCAAAAAAGTTATTGTTAAATTTAACGATGTGCTCATTCGACCTGTAATTTGTATTCAGTATTTTTTCGGTATACTGGCTTTTCAATAAGTTTTCACGTGTTATTGCTATAGGATCGTTGGGTGCTTTGTCTATTGCAGGCAAGTGTTTGAATTGCTCCACATCCCCGCTTCTAAAGCGATAGATTGCTTGTTTACCGTCACCAACAATCATATTAAATCGATTGCTTCCTAAAGAATTTTCATATAGCGGGATCAGGTTTTGCCACTGCAGAATGGAAGTGTCCTGAAATTCATCAACCAAAAAATGCCAGTATTTCTCACCAATCCGCTCATAAATAAACGGGATGTGTTCAGCACCTATGATTTGAGCGATACGCTTGTTAAACTCCGCAATGTGTACAATGTTTTCATTTTGGCGAAATTCATCCATAACCTCTTCGATGGCATTAAGCACAGCAATAGGGAAGAGGTTCTGAAGTATGATTTTATATAGTTTATAATCGCTATAATATTTTTCTTTAAATGAGTGAATATCGAGGTACACTTCGCCGAGTTGATCTTTTATGGTATTGATTGCAAATCTATCTGCTTCGGTACTTCTGCCCGAAAACCATTTGTCTTCTTCAACGGTGGTTAGAACATGTTTGTTTGGGGTTATTTTTTCAACTTTTCCCTCAACAAGATTTCTAAAATATGTGCCGATCCCTGTTTTTCCCTGGTAAAATGACGAATTTGTTATTTCATTTTCATCGATTAGTTTGTGAGCCTCAGATGCGATTTCTTTAAGTTGCTTTTCAAATGCGCCAATCCATGCATGTAGTTTTTTGTTTATGGCGATGAAGTCTTTTACCTCAATGGGTTTCAGCTTTTTTATAGCCTCAAAGCTGTCTTCATTGAGAAGGATTTTTGAGAATTTCTTTAACTCCAGTTCAATGTTCCAACTTCGTTCGTCTTCCATCCTGGCTTCTACAAAGCGGACCAATATATTGGTAAGTTCCTTGTTTGTACCCACTTTATTGATGAGTAAATCGATAGATTTTGAGATCAGTTTATCAGTATCCAACTCTACCTCGAAGTTGGGCGGCAAGCGGAGGTCGAGTGCGAAACTGCGTACCAGTTTATGTACAAAACTGTCGATTGTACTTACTGCAAAACTCGAGTAGTTATGCAGGATAAAGCCTAGTGCTATTTCTGCACGTTTTGAGATTAGTTGCTCTGAAATTTTCAGTGATGATGTTAGAGAACCTACCAGGTCATTTAATTTACCATCTCTTTCTGAAACCCCTAACGAAGTAAGTTTTTTCAGGTCGTCAAGTACACGCCCCTTCATCTCGTTAGCTGCTTTGTTGGTAAAGGTTATGGCCAGGATGTTTTTATATCGCTCCGGGTTTTCGATAACCAGTTTGATATACTCTTTAACCAGGGTGTGGGTTTTGCCAGATCCTGCAGATGATTTGTAAACGATGAAGTTCTTCATAGGTTCCAGATAAAATCCGGGAAGTCTTATGCTTTATTCGATGATTATCTTTTGTGTGATTGTTCGATCATTAAGTACTGCCTTTACGAAATACAAACCAGCAGGCAATTCATTCATTCTAATTTTGAAAGCATATTCACCAGATTGGATATTTCCATTGAAAACCTCAGCGAATTTTATCCCTGTTGTGCTGAAGAGTGCAATATCAGCCGGTCCAAATTTATCGTTGAAAAGAATAATTGTTAACTTATCCCTCGCTGGATTCGGGAAAATGTTCATTGATGATTCTGCCGTTTCGATGTCTTTTACTGTTGTAATGGGATTTCTGATGGAATCGAGATAAGCTATGGTAACCACCGGCCCCTCTTCGGTAACCTGCAAAATGGGAAGGCCCAGGTCATTTCCCAACCATTTATATTCGATGTAGTTTCGCTCTATCGTCGTCCCAAATCCAATCGAGTCAATGTATATGGTATCACTTTCAGTAACTTGTGATTTAACGCGCAGCGCATCAAAAGTTCCATAAGGAGTGATTACAGTACCCCAGCCATCTACGTTATTTACACGTTTCCGGTCGATACCGGCAAACCCTAAACCAGCCAAACCGAGTTCAAAACCGGAAAAGCTTGAATCGGCATTGCCATAATTTACCGGGAAATCATATATAATATCCGGAGAGTCAAATTTGATAGGTAGTGGAATGGAATTAAAGGTCACGGCAAAGCCAACATCCTTATAAGTCGAATTTGAATTCATATAAAACCGGAAAGGATCATCAATGTCGAGACCGGGAATCAGGTCAAAACCTGAGTAGGGTTGCGCCAGGTTGGCAACAATGTTGGGGATAAATACCAATTGGTACAAAAAAGGTACGGAACTTACGCTTAAAAAAGTATCCACGGTTTGTACAAGTGGAAAAAGTGATGAAAAATCCCAGGTGTAATTTTCGCCGGTCAATGTATAATCAATGTTGCCTGTTGTTACGTTTGTGCTTAACCGGATCGTATCACCAATATTTGGCATGTCATTGGTGGTAACGCTTATCTGCCCGGTAGATGCAATCGAAATAAATAGCAAAAGGGTGAGTACATAAGCAAATTTACTGTTAAAATTCGATTTTGTAAAGTTCTTCATTGTTGTATATTTACATTTGATTTTACAATTAAATCTCAAGTTGCGAATTTACCAAAAACATATCATAATTTTGCAAATTGAAAGTTTTATAATAACGTACATTGGTTGTTAACGGTATGGAAGAGTCTGTGCCACTTCAATTTCATAATATTGCTGCACTATCTTTAGAAGAATAATTAACATATTAGTCTATACTTTGACCTTTGCTGTGAGTCTGCCTCTGGTAGTAGGTTTATTGCTTCGCAATCCTGATGTACAAACCATGGTATCAAAGTCGGCTGCTGCTTACCTGACTACACAAATGGATATGGAGGTTCATATTGGTGAAGTAAGCATCGACATTTTTGGTACTTTATTGATCAGAGATTTTGAAATTATTGACGATCATAACGACAAGATGATTGATGTGGATAAGCTGGAATTGTTGCTTGGCAGGGTCAACAGAAAAGATAAAGAGATCAGGTTACGGAGTTTTAAACTTACTGGTGTAGAATTTGCTTTGCGCAAATACAGTGATGATGATCTGGCTAACCTGGTTTATTTTCTACAGACATTTCAAAGTAAAAAGGAATCGGATACAATTAAACAATCATCAGGGCCCATGCAATGGTTATTGGTTTGTAATGCATTTGAACTCCGAAACACACATTTTATCTATGAAAACCAGGAGTTTGTGAATGATGGAATTGGTATAGATTTTAACGACATCGAATTGATGGATATGGATATCCTGATGTCAAACCTTAAGGTTGAGGGGAATACTATTTCTGCACAGATCAACAGCCTGGCGTTTATCGAAAAAAGTGGGTTCGAGCTTCAGGATTTTTCTGGAATTGCAAAATTTAGCCCCATTGGGCTATCAGTGGATAATTTACTAGCACACACAAACAATTCAACCCTTGACCTGGATTTGGACTTCACTTACGATAACCTCAAAGCTTTCAATGATTTTCTTGATGAAGTGCACTACGATGCAACCTTTAATGAAACAAATCTTGAAATGAGTGATATTGGATACTTTGCTCCTGTTATGTTCAGTATGACTGATTTGATCAGGATCAGTGGGTATTTTTCAGGCTGTGTAAGTAATTTCAGGGGGCGCAATTTCGATTTATTGTTTGGACAGAACACTCATTTTTCCGGGTCTGTTCAGATGAATGGTTTGCCGGATATTACGGAGACTTTCATACATGCCGATTTGAAAGAGTTTAAGACCAGTGCTTCGGATATTGTAAATTTCGCCCTTCCAGCGGACGCAAAACATATCGTATTGCCAGAACTATTACACAAGATGGGAGTAATCAATATCGAAGGCAAATTCACTGGTTTTTACAATGACTTTGTTTCCAATGCTGAATTCGATTCAGAGTTGGGCACTCTAAAAACGGATATCACCTTAAAAGCAGCGGATGAAAATCAGAGACTGGCATATTCAGGTCATTTGTTGGGCCGGGAACTGGATATTGGTAAGTTGCTTTCGCTTGAATCGACTTTAGGCAAGACCAATTTTTCAGTTGAAGTTGATGGAAAAGGAATAGACCTGGAAAACCTCGAACTAGAAATGAAAGGAGCTGTCAGGTCGTTGGCATTTAATAATTACAACTACCAGAATATACTTATTGATGGCCAGTTGGTTCGGAAGGTTTTTAACGGTAAATTGGAAATAAACGACGAAAACCTTGATCTTGATTTTCTTGGCCTTATTGACTTTAACAGACAACTACCCACCTTCGACTTCGATTCCCACATCAGAAATGCTGATCTTTTCGCATTGAAGATTTCCGGCAGGGATTCGGTGAGCGCTATTTCGACAAATATGAACATCGATTTTTCAGGTATTAATATCGACAATCTTGATGGCAAAATAATATTTAGTAATACTACTTACCTTGAAGCCGATCAGGTATATACAATGGATACTTTATCCATTCATACTTTTGAAGATTCAGGGGAAAATAATAATATAGTTCTGAAGAGTGATTTTGTTGATGCGGATTTTACCGGCAATTTTACGATAAGCAAAATGAGTACGACGGTCAATCATTTTATAAGAAATTATTCCAGGGTTCTGGCTGGATCCTTTTCTGCAGGCGAGGAAAATTTTGATGGACAGGAAATTGACTTTCAGATTAATATAAAATCTCCTGATCAAGTTTTAGAGTTGTTTGCGCCCAATATTGGGATTGCCCCAAATACCCTTCTGGATGGATCATTCCGTGCAAAAAATGATGAGTTTTTACTCAGCAGTCAATCACAGTGGATTGACATTTCTGGTATCATGATTAAGGACTTCAGGCTTGGAGTTACATCCAGTGATGACCTTTTTAGTATCAATACTTTTGGTGAAGAATTTTATATTAGTGAGCCCAACGAATCAGATTCTTTAGGCATTGGCCTCGATAGTCTATTGATACAGGCCGATATTAGATTGGACACTGTTCGTTATAACATTTCATGGAATGACCTGAGCAACAAACATACAAATACTGGCGATTTTAAAGGATTTGTTGCCTTTGAAAGTTTGCATAATCAGCAGCTCAAATTCACTGAAGTAAAGATGCTGGTTGACAGTTCTGCATGGACAGTTTCTCCCGATAATATGGTTGTTGCAGATACATCAGGAGTATTTTTTCATGATTTATGGTTTTACAACAATAGTTCTCAATTCAGTGTAAACGGTGGTATTTCATACAACCCTCTTGATAGTTTGAAATTTATATTTCATGATTTGGATATTTCCCACATCGACCAGTTAATTATTAATAAATCAGTTGATTTGAACGGGGTTTTGAATGGTGAAGCAACGTTTGTGAATTTATACCAAAATCCCAACTTTCTTGTGGACGTGGAATTAAAGGATCTTTATTTCAATGGCCAGGATTTTGGACTGTTGCACCTTAAAACAGAATGGAATGAACACCAGGAATATCTTGGCGTAAACCTGGATGTCTATCTAGAAGGAAGTATTGGTGTGAGTGAAATAATTAATCTGAATGGTCACTATTTTCCCAATTCCACAAAGCAGAATTTTGATTTGGATGTAAGGCTCAATAATCTGACAACGCATGTTTTTAATCCTTTTGTTAGCGAGTACATAGATATTGCTCAGGAAAGTCTGGCCAGTGGAAACCTTGAAGTTACAGGAAGCTACAGCAAGCCTGTGGTAAAAGGAAGGGTTAATCTAATGCGTACCCAGTTTCTCATAAAATATCTGAATGTGGTGTATTCAGCTGGTGGTAGTGTGGAGGTTGGAGAAAATTTCATTAATATCAACGAATTATTGCTATACGATACCCAGCAGAATTCTGCAACATGTTCAGGAAATGTGCATCATGATTATTTCAGGGATTTCAATCTCAATATAGTCGTCAACCAGGAAAATACCATGGCACTTAATACTACTTCACGCGATAATGAACTGTTTTATGGTACAGCTATAGTTTCGGGGCAGGTAAATATAGATGGACCATTGGATGATATTAAAATGGATATTGCGGCCAAAACGGAAAACGGAACACGAATCATGATCCCAATAAGTTCGGCTGTAAGTGTTTCAGAAAACGACTTTATTATTTTTATAAATACCTTGGATACGACTCAACAGTCTGATGAAATCTACCAGGTGAACCTGAAAGGCCTGACAATGAACTTTGATCTTGAGGTTACGTCAGCTGCAGATATCCAGATATTTCTTCCCTACGGAATGGGGGATATTAAAGGAAATGGCGATGGGGATATCAGGCTGGGAATTAATCCACGCGGTGATTTTACAATTACCGGCGACTACATTATCGAGAGGGGAGAATTCTTTTTTACCCTGGAGAACCTGTTCGGGAGAGAGTTTGATATAAAAAGCGGAAGTAGAATTTCATGGACAGGAAGTCCTTACGATGCATCGGTTAATATTGATGCGGTGTATCCTGTAAAAACATCACTCGCCGGCCTGCCACTGCAAACGGATTCTACATCAGTTTACAATACAAGGGTAAATGTGGAATGTATTGTGAGTTTGCGAAACGATCTGTTTAATCCTGATATACGCTTTTCAATCGATTTTGAGAATGTTGCAGAGGATGTTAAACAAATAATTTTTGCCTCTCTTGATACCACAGATCAGTCTGCTATGAGCCAGCAAATGATTTCACTTTTGGTGCTCGGAAGTTTTAGTTATTCTTCCAGTACACCAAATATTGGTGTTACAGGATTTAAATTGCTTTCAAATCAACTGAGTGACTGGCTATCGAAAATCAGCAAGGATTTTGATATTGGTATTAACTACCAACCGGGAACAAAACTTACCGAAGAGGAACTCGAGGTGGCCCTCCGAACGCAACTCTTTAACGACCGCCTTCTTATTGATGGAAACTTTGGGGTTAGGGGAACAGGGGAAACTGAAAACGCGAGTAATGTTGTTGGAGATATTAATGTTGAATATAAGATAACCGAGGATGGCCGCATCAGGGTGAAGGCCTTTAATAGAACCAACGATATCAGTTTGTTAGAGGACAATGCTCCATATACCCAGGGAGTGGGGGTTTTTTATCGCAAAGAATTTGAGAAATTTGGTGACCTTTTTAAAAAAGACAATGGTGGCAAGAAGAAAAAGAAATCCAGGAAATCAGATGCATCAGGGGATGATGCTGCAACTGTACGCCAGGATGAATAAAGTTGGCACCACAATTTTCACATCTTACCTTACACAAGTTATAATCCGCATTTTCGCACCAGTAGTTTTGAACCCGGTATCAAAATGAGTTTTCCGTACGATGCGATAGATTTCAATTCAAATTTAATTTTCTACTTTTGCCAACTTTTAAAATAATGGAATATTTCACTTAATATGGCCCTAATACTTGGCATAGAATCTTCGTGTGATGATACTTCTGCAGCAGTACTTAACGATACTGCTATGCTATCTAATGTGATTGCTAACCAGGACGTACATCAAAAGTTTGGAGGAGTTGTTCCTGAACTTGCGTCAAGAGCACACCAGGCGAATATTATCCCGGTTATTCACGAAGCTTTACAGCGCGCCGGTATCAGAAAAAACCAACTCGATGCCATCGCTTTTACTCGTGGCCCGGGTTTGTTGGGATCATTGCTTGTGGGTACCTCCTTTGCAAAAGCTTTTGCATTGGGATTAGATATACCACTCATAGAAGTAAATCACATGCAGGCTCACATTTTGGCGCATTTTATTAGTTATCCTGATAGACAAAATCATGTGCCCGAATTCCCCTTTCTTTGTTTGACTGTTTCGGGTGGTCATACACAAATTGTTTTGGTGAAGGGTTTTTTCGATATGGAAATTGTTGGTAAAACAATTGACGATGCTGCAGGGGAAGCGTTTGATAAAGCAGCCAAAATTATGGGTTTGCCTTATCCCGGTGGTCCGGTTATCGATAAATTATCCAGGGAAGGAAATCCTGATGCATTTAAATTTCCGGAACCATCTGTACCGGGCATAGATTATAGTTTCAGTGGACTGAAAACCTCATTTTTGTATTTTCTACGAGATCGACTGAAGGAAGATACTGATTTTATTGAGAAAAATAAAAACGACCTCTCTGCCTCTATCCAGGCAACTATTGTTAATATCTTAATGAAGAAGCTGATGATGGCAGTAAAAAAGTTCAATATAAAACAAGTTGCTATTGCGGGAGGTGTATCAGCAAATTCTGAGTTAAGAAATACAATGATTGAAGCCAGTAATCAGTTTGGCTGGGAAATATTTATTCCATCGTTTGAATTCACTACCGATAATGCTGCAATGATTGCAATTACCGGGTATTTTAAATATATTAAAAACGAATTCACCGATCAGAAGGCAACACCCTATGCTAGAGGTGGAATTTAAGGGTGACTTTTGATCGGAAGAGGCAATATTTTTTTTGCTATTGAGTTCTGAATTTCTTGTTGAGTAAGAAAACATCTCGTACTAATTTTTTTTTAACCATTTACGATTAACTATATCATTTGGAGAATATATGATGAAAACAAAGAATTTAATTTTATTGGGGCTATTGGCAATATTGTTTGCTGCATGCAGCAAGGATGATGATGGACAGGATGAACTTGATGATCAGATTATTCAGGATTACCTGAATCAACATAACCTTGATGCTGATAGCCATCCCTCGGGTATGTTTTATATTATTGAAGATGAAGGTACAGGTGAACACCCGGAAACAAACGCAACTGTAGAGGTGCTTTATATTGGCTCTTTAACCAATGGTAATGTTTTTGACGAGACCACTGGTAATGCTCCTGTTTCTTTCCCACTACAAAATCTTATTGAAGGTTGGAAGATCGGTATACCCCTTATGAAGAAAGGTGGATCGGCAACGTTTTTTATTCCATCACGACTGGGTTATGGAAGTACTGCCCATTATGGAATCCCGGCCAATTCGGTTTTGATTTTTGAAATAACCCTGGTGAATTTTACAAATTAATACTAGATGACCTTCAAGGTATTAAAACCTTGAAGGCCATGATTATTTGAAGCCGATAACACAAGAGATTTTTATCAAGCCAATTTCGGCTATCTGGGAGCAAAGGGTGCTTGCGCAGATGCCTCGATCAACGGCCCTTCCCAAAGTCCGCGTCCGAAAGTTGCAATCCTTAGTTTATTAAAGGTTTTATTGATTTTGAGTTCTGTAATTCGAACACTTGGAAAATCCCTAACTTTTTCCCAGTCGCTGCTACTGTCTTTGGTATAAAGCCCGAAATCCGTTCCAATATAAAGTCTTTCATTTGAGTTTTCCTGAAGTGCAATTGAGTTTACGGGTTTGTCAATAAGTAGCCCGTTGGGATCAAGATTTTCCCAGCTGTTACCACCATCCTTGCTATACCAAACTTTAAACTGGTCGATTAATCCTGCATAGCAAATAAATACCCGATCGGGATTAGCGGGGTCAACAGTAATACCCGATACGATAGCAAGTGTATCATCATCGTAAAATTGGCCGGGGTAGAAATTTCCGCTGAAATAATTCGTCAGGCTATCTTCATAAAGGCCTTTTGTAGATTTATAAAGCCTTGATCTTAGTTGCCAATCGCTTCCGGGTGGATTTTGTTGTCCTCCAGTGACTACCCATACAACATTTGGTTTGTTCTGACAAAACGATATGTCAGTGATCTGACGTTTCCATGATTCTGTTTCCAGTCTTAGTATATCTGATCTCCGTTGCCAAACATCCCCTGCACCCATAACCAGAGTTGGGGTTACTACCTCTTTTTGAAAAATTTCGGTAAACCCAAACAATAAAGCGCCGGTTTGTGGATGATTAACCATAGGAAAGGTCTTGGTGGTTATAACAATATCCCTGTAGTTCCTTGGGTCTGTAGGTAACTTGTCCGTTTGATCGTCAATATCGTGGGTTTCGAAATCGAATAATGCAAGGGAACGATCACCTGCCGAGAAATATGCGTGATTGGGATTGGTGTCATCAATTCTGGCTGTGTAGCCATCGCCACCTTTAAGGAAATGCCATTTGTTTCCTAAAGTATCCATATATGCCAGGGTACCATTATCCTGAGTTGCAATGATAAAACGGTCTTCAATTATTTCGGAATCATCAAAACTCCAAATCGTTGCTGTCTCAAGGCCATTGTTCAGGTATTCCCATCCTGAAGAATTGGCATTGGGAAGAATTTTCACACTCATTCCACCATGGTTTCCGCAAAAGAGTTTGGGGACTGTAACATTGGGTTGAAATTCGAGGTCATGAACATCGGCGTGAAATCCCTGTCCACAGTAAGGTGAGCGTAGGCCAAAAGACTTATTGTTGATGTTTTCGGAACCAATAACACGGGTATTGCCATAAACTACGAAATCCGGGTCTACCGGTGATACTGCAATTGCAATCCAGGTTTCATCAAAGTATGTCAGCCCTGCAGACCAGCGTGTTTCAACAATCTCCCATTTTTCATTTTCGAAAACAGCAATGTATGCTCCATCCTTTTTATTACCATTCACTTCTTTGGTTCCTAAGATATAGGCATAAATCCTTTCAGGTGCTGCCGGTGAAACTGCAATGTTGATTCGTTTAATTGTAAATGAGTTTGGGAGGCTATCCAGGTCCATGTCATAATCCTGGCCGGTAATGCTTTCCCAGGCTGTACCACCGTTTGTTGACCTGAAAATATCCTTTCCGCTGGCATAAACTGTATTTGAATCATCAGGCTTAAATGCGAGCCCGCGAAAATCACTTTCCCCTTCTCTGCTTCTCATGGTAACATTATGCCATTCCACCCTTGAGGATGTAGCATTATCGGTTGTATAAATTCCATTGCTTGTAGCAATAAATATCTGGTCGGGATTAAAAGGGTTGATGGCCATTTTTCTGCAAAATCCTCCATCCCTGAAATTATCAATAAATCCTTTTGAGATGTCCTCCCATTCGGCGCCATAGTTTTTACTGCGGTATATTCCTGTGGCATAGATTGGAATTACATGGGTCCAGTTAGGACCCAGGGATGAATAAAGGCTACCATCAGCATACCCGGAGCAGATGAATATCTCGCTGCTGTTAAATGGATTAATGCAAACATCAGCCACAGAGTTCGAAGGCAGGGTGTCGGTATTTACGTTGCTCCATGAATTACCGTCATTTTCGCTACGCCATAATCCACCAAAAGACGAGCAGGCATAAACTGTCTGATTTTCGATACCATCATAAAAAGGATCGAATTCAATCCTGTGGATTTGCCCAACACCATAGGTGTTGGAACTGCTAATTGTATTTGGCATTTCTGAGGGGCCAAGGCAGGTCCAGTCAGTTGCGCCTCCTGTGGGATCGGAACCTGGATCCTCTCCGGTTTGCCTTGCTTCTTTTTCTCCATCTCTAAAAATCTGTGCCTGTAATCCTGATGACAAGACAAGGATTAGAGCAAGAATAATCAATTTGTAAACTTTAAGATTTTGCTTCATAGTTTTATTGTTTTAATTGTGGGATCAATTTTGCCAGGAATTGAACATAAAATGACTGATATACAAACAACATTTGTACCCGATTGTTTATTTATAAGAAAATAATACATTTATGGTATCAACAGGCCTTCCCAAAGTCCACGACCATAAGTAGCAACCCGTAACTTGTTAATTGAAGGGTTTATTTTCATTTCCGTGACCCTGACATTTGGGAATTTTCCATACTTTTTCCATCTAAGAGAGATGGGATCCCAGACATAAATTCCAGCATCGGTGCCAATATAAAGATATTTGTTTGAAACCGCTTTATGATAAACTATAGCGTTTACCGGGATATTAAACAATTCATTGTGAGGGTCGGCAGTTGTCCAATGAGCACCTGCATCCCATGTCTCCCAAACTTTAAACTTATCCCAGTAACCGGTGTATGTGATCCAAAAATGTTTGTAATCATCAGGATCGACAGCAAGCCCGGTAATAATTGCAAGGGTGTCGTTATCCACATATTCACCGGGATGTGTTAATCTTTGGAAATTGAATTCCAAATCGTTTGCTGAAGGCGATCTGTTGGTGCCCATGTACAGCCCCGACTTCAGGTTATCACTTTCCACTCCACCAGTAACTGCATAACATATTTTCGGATTATTCTTACAAATCACCATCTCTGTAAGCTGTCGGTTACATTCCACTGGCTCGTGGATGCGAATGTTCGAGGCGAACTTCCATACTTTGTTTCTCGGTGTAATAACGGTCGGGAAATTTTCCAGCCGATGTAAAATCTCAGTGAATCCAAAATACATACTATCCGTTACCGGGTGGTTGACCAGAGGGAATGTTTTTGGTATCCTCATATATTGCCTGGTTAAATCATAAGGATCTTGTAGTACTTTTGTTATTTCATTATCCGTATGCCTGGCTAAAATATCAAGACGTTTAAAAGAATTGTCGCCAGCTGAAATGAAGCCCATATTATTGTTGGCATCATTAATTCTTGCTGTATATCCATCACCAGTCATAACTTGATACCATTTGTTACCTGTTGAATTTGCCTCATAAATATTTGTTCCACAATCCTGGTGTCCTGTGAGGGCTAAATTTGGATTGCTGTTTCCATCATCAAACGACCATATCGTTGCAACCGATAGGCCCTCACAGCGATATTCCCAGGTACCGCTATTCATATTTCTTAAACTGATTCCACCATGAGTTGCACAGAATAAATTGGGCTCCCCTGATTTTAATGGCTGAAATTTTAAATCGTGGACATCCGGGTGGAAGCCCGGACTGTCTCTGTACGATACTCTTTTTGAAAAAGTGGTGCGATCATTTTCCGTACCCCACACAACGGTGTTACCATAATATATCCGTTCTGGGTTCACGGGCGAAACAGCAATGCCCAGATATGCATTGGAAAAAAGATTTGTCCCACCGGAGTTATCTCTCCTGTCCAGTTCCTGCCACTGATTCGATAATTCATTATACATCATTATATAGCAGCCGTCTTCATAATCACTGCCATGTGGTTTAATGCCTTCGATATAAGCGTAAAGCCTTTTAGGTGCAGCCGGTGTTACAGTTATGTTTATGCGTTTAACCACCAACCCATCAGGCAGTGCATTCAGGTCAAGGTTTGTCATAATCCCGGTAAGGGGATGCCAGTTTTCCCCGTAATCCAATGACCTGTAGATATCTCTGCCTGAAGCATAACTTACATTGGGTTTTGTGGGGTGGATAGCCAGACCTCTGAATTCTACATCCTGGGCAATATTCGCCGGAAGTACTATTCTCCAGGTTGGATTTCGGGCATCGGCATTATTACAAATATAAATTCCACGGGTGGTGGCTACAAATATTTGGTTTGGATTGTGATGGTTAATTATCATTCGCCTACAGGTGCCTCCATCTATTTTCCCGTCTGTAAACCCTTTATTGATAGGTTTCCATGAATTGCCACCATCGTTGGATCTGTATATTCCAATGGTAAATACAGGATTTGCATGTGACCAGTTTGGACCGTATGCTGCTGCAAAGCCCAGGTCGGCATAGCCTGTGCAAATAAAAATTTGATTGACATTGTTGGGGTTGATGCAAACGTCTGCTACACTACAAAAGGGCAGCAGGTCTGTGTTAAGGTTCCTCCAAAGTTTGCCGTCATCCAGTGATTTCCATAAGCCGCCATAATATGAACTCGCAAATAGGGTGGTGTTAGAAACCCCATCGTAGTCCGGATGAAACGTAATCCGGTGCATTTGACCTACACCGTGAAGATATTTTGAGCTCTTTTTGTCAGGCATGCCCAAAGGCCCCAGGTTTTCCCATTTAGGATCAAACGTTGGCAAGATTAGGTTTTGACCATCTGTATTGTTGTACTGGTCGGCATACTCATTTGCCTCCCTGGCAGCACGTTCGCTATCACCATCAGGAAACAGGCGGCTTCCATATACATGCTTTAGCCTTTCTATTTGTGAAAGGTTTGATCCCTCTGCAAAATGTTCAGTTCGTGTAGTGTGACGTGAGTTATGTTCACCCTTGATATCATTAGGGTCTAGTTCATTCTTATTTATCTTGGATGAGTCGCTGTAAATTTTTTCGAATAATTCGGCGGTTTCGTAAAAGTTTTTACCGAATGTTAGAATTGCATTATCTCCAGGTCCTGGATTAAAGGGAATTTGTTCGGTTTGTTTTTCTTGTCGACATGCAGTTAACAATAATGAAATCATAATGAAAACCACAAATTGAATGAAAAAAGATTTCGTTTTCATAATCACAGACTTTTAGTGGTTACTATTAAGAAGGGGGTAAGATAGATTGATTGCATAAAGATACAACATATGTGACCGAAAGTCAAGTAAATGTATGTTTATCAGCTGTTTTTGTATATGATTGAGTTGTGTTTTTTTAGCCGGAGACAGCATTCCTGCATCTTTGATTGCACATTTTAATCTTGTCATTTTTTCAGGTAATCCCGAATAGACTGCCTTACAAAGTTTGTCAGCTTGTAAATCTTAACTTTAAATTAAAGATCATTGCCTAATATTTTGTACTTTTGCACCCTCAAAATTGCTTATGTTATTGGAAATCACTAATGTAAATTAATATTTAATTAAACAATATATTTATTATGGCTAAGAAAAAAGATAAACATGTGTATTTTTTTGGCAATGGAAAAGCCGAAGGTAATGCCACTATGAAAAACCTGCTTGGAGGTAAAGGTGCCAACCTTGCCGAGATGAACCTGATTGGTGTTCCTGTCCCTCCTGGATTTACAGTAACTACTGAAGTCTGTACCGTATACAATGCAAAAGGACAGGATTATACTGTTGAGCTGATTGGAGAAGAGGTTAAAAAAGCTGTGGAGCAAGTTGAAAAGATCATGGGCACCAAATTCGGTGATAAGGAAAATCCATGTTTACTTTCTGTACGTTCAGGAGCACGTGCTTCGATGCCGGGAATGATGGACACCGTGCTGAACCTTGGCCTGAATGATGAAGCTGTTGAAGGTATTGCTGCAAGAACAGGAAACGAACGTTTTGCATGGGATTCCTACAGGCGTTTCGTTCAGATGTTTGGCGATGTTGTTATGGGTATGAAGCCAGCTTCCAAAGAAGAGGAAGATCCTTTTGAGGTGATTATTCATCAATTGAAAGAAGAGAAAAAGGTTGAGAAAGACAATGACCTAACAACCGATGACCTCAAGGAATTGGTAAAAAGATTTAAAGCTGCAGTTAAGGAAGTTACCGGAAAGGATTTCCCTACAAACCCATGGGATCAACTTTGGGGCTCTGTTATGGCAGTATTTGATAGCTGGATGAACGAACGTGCTCATGTATACCGCAGGCTGAATAATATCCCTGCAGAATGGGGAACAGCAGTAAATGTTCAGGCCATGGTATTCGGTAATATGGGCGATAATTCTGCTACAGGTGTTGCATTTACCAGGGATGCCGGTACAGGTGAAAATATTTTTAACGGTGAATACCTGATCAATGCTCAGGGTGAAGATGTTGTTGCAGGAATCCGTACTCCTCAGCAAATTACCCTTGAAGGTGCAAAGCGTTGGGCCGAATTACAGGGAGTTTCTGAAGAAGAAAGAGCTGCAGACTTTCCATCACTTGAGGAAGCAATGCCAATAGTATATCAAGAGCTTTTCAAAACCCAAAAGGCTTTGGAAAACCATTACAGGGATATGCAGGATATTGAATTTACTGTTCAGGATGGGAAACTCTGGATGCTGCAGACAAGAAATGGAAAACGTACAGGTGCTGCAATGGTAAAGATTGCGATGGATCTTATGCGTGAAAAGAAAATTAGTAAGCGTGAGGCTTTGCTCAGGATGGAACCAAACAAATTAGATGAGTTACTCCACCCTGTATTTGAAAAGGAAGCACTTGAGGCTGGATTTGTGGTTGCACAAGGTTTACCAGCATCGCCAGGAGCTGCTACAGGACAAGTTGTATTTCATGCTGATGAAGCCGAAGCATGGGCTGAAAAAGGAAACAAAGTGATTCTTTGCCGTATCGAAACTTCACCCGAAGATTTGGCTGGTATGCATGCTGCACAAGGTATCCTTACTGCTCGTGGAGGAATGACTTCACATGCAGCGGTTGTTGCCCGTGGTATGGGTAAGTGTTGTGTTTCTGGTGCCGGAGGCGTGAAGATCAATTACAAGGAAAGAAAATTGGAAGCCGGTGGCAAAGTATTTAAGGAAGGCGACTGGATTTCGTTAAATGGTTCAACAGGTGAAGTTTACGAAGGTCAGATCAAAACCATCGACCCGGAATTGAGCGGTGATTTTGGCGAACTGATGAACCTCACTGATAAGTATGCAAAAATACTTGTCCGCACCAATGCTGATACACCACACGATTCTGAAGTTGCACGTAATTTTGGTGCACAGGGTATTGGTCTTACACGTACCGAGCATATGTTCTTTGAAGGGGAACGTATTGTCGCTATGCGCGAAATGATTTTGGCTGAAGATGTAGAAGGACGTCGCGAAGCACTTAAGAAATTACTCCCTATGCAGCGTTCCGATTTTGAAGGCATTTTTGAAGCTATGCACGATCTGCCTGTTACTGTTCGTTTGCTCGATCCTCCATTGCATGAATTTGTACCTCACGATGAGAAAGGCCAGAAGGAAATGGCAGAGGTAATGGGCGTAACTCCTGAGCATATCAAAGCAAAAGTTGAAGAGCTTTCAGAGTTTAATCCAATGCTTGGTCACCGTGGTTGCCGTCTTGGAAATACCTATCCTGAAATTTCAGAAACACAGGCACGTGCCATTATTGAAGCTGCATTGAATCTGAAGCAGCGTGGTGTTGTTGCCAAGCCTGAAATAATGATTCCTTTAACAGGTACGCTGAACGAGATGAAAATGCAGGAAGATATCGTTCGTTCAACTATTGCTAAGGTTTTTGAAGAACGCAATGATTCCATCGACCATATGGTTGGAACCATGATTGAAGTTCCCCGCGCAGCACTTACTGCCGACGAAATCGCTACATCTGCAGAATTCTTCTCATTCGGTACAAACGACCTCACCCAAATGACCTTTGGCTACTCACGTGATGATGCCGGTAAATTCCTGAAAGTATATTTGGATAAAGGAATATTGAAAGTGGATCCTTTCCAGGAACTGGATCAATCAGGTGTTGGCCAATTGGTGAAGATTGCTGTTGAAAAAGGACGCAAGACACGCAAAAATATCAAGATTGGTATTTGTGGCGAACATGGTGGTGATCCATCATCTGTTGAGTTCTGTCACTCACTTGGATTCGACTATGTAAGTTGTTCACCATTCCGTGTTCCTATCGCGCGTTTGGCTGCCGCTCAAGCTACTATTAAAGAGGAGATGGCGAAGAAAGCTACAAAAGCTGCAAAGAAATCGGATAAGAAAAAAAAGAAATCAGATAAGAAAAAGAAGAAGTAATTCTTATTGATAAAAGGAAAATTAGGCAATTCACTTGTGTGGATTGCCTTTTTTTGTTAATCCTCGGTTCAAAGCGAACTTAAAAAAAATTGGATATTTTTATTCTTTTATATCCTGACATTCTTCAAATCATTTTTTTCTTGTAATTTAGCAATCAAATCTAAATTTTCAACCTAAATACATAATTACATATGAGCAAAAATCTGAAAGAAAAACTTGCCGAAGCACTGGCTTCACATGGCAATGTTTTAAGCAACATCCCACGTCGGGAAATCATAAAATTAGCTGTTGATAATGGCGAAGCTATTGTGTCCGAATCCGGAGCTTTGGCTACGTGGACAGCTCCCGAATCTACCGGTCGTTCACCGAAGGATACCGTTTTGGTTAAGCGTGCTTCAAGTGAAATGAATGTTGACTGGTCGTCACCTAACAATATCCCGATTGATGAGGAGACCTTTGATATGATATTTGAGGAAGCGCTCGAATACCTGGCTGATAAGGGACAGGTGCATGATACCGACCGCGTTATTGGTGCAGATAGTAAATATGCCCTTCCGGTCAAGGTTGTTACTCCCAGAGCTTTGCATACACTGTTTATCGATAATATGTTCAGGCCAGTTCCTGCTGATATTGAGAAAAGTGTGTTTTATGGCAATGGCTTTCAATTGCTTTGCCTTCCCTACAATAAACTTGATTCGTCAAAATACAAAGGCCGCCTGAGAAATATGCCCAATGGCAATACTTCAAATATGGCTGTTGCTGTTGATATGGACCGCAGGCTGGGGGTTGTTGTTGGATCTGCTTATTGCGGAAGTATGAAAAAAATGCTGTTTACAGTAATGAATTATTTATTACCGTTCGAGGGAATTCTCCCATTACATTGTTCTGCCAATGAAGGTTCCGATGGTTCTTCAGCATTGTTGCTTGGTTTATCTGGTACCGGTAAAACAACATTATCAGCCGATGCTTCACGCGCCTTACTGGGTGATGACGAACATGGCTGGAGTGAAGACGGAATTGCTAATTTCGAGAATGGCTGCTATGCCAAGATGATTGATATTGATCCTTCGAAAGAGCCGGATATTTACGATGCTGTAATGCATAAGGATGATTATCTGAACCATGGTTCGATCGTCGAAAATGCAATGATCTATCCTGACGGCCAGTTTGATTATTACGACGATCGCTTTACACCCAATTCACGTGCTTCATATTTACTGTCGTACCTCAAGAATATCAAAGTTTCTTCTGTGTCAGGACATCCAACCACGATTCTTTTCCTAACTGCTGATGCTTACGGTGTAATTCCACCAGTGTCAAAGTTGAATCCTGATCAGGCGATGTTGTGGTTTTTGATGGGATATACCAGTAAACTTGCCGGAACCGAAACCGGAGTTACTGAACCAGTGGCTACTTTCTCAAGATTTTTTGGCCAGCCATTTATGCCATCTAACCCGGATGTTTATGCCAGTTTGCTGGGCGAAAAAATGAAAAAGCACAATACCAAAGTTTACCTCATCAACACAGGTTGGAGTGGCGGAGCTTATGGTGTTGGCAAACGGATGGACATCAACCTGACCCGTAAAATGGTAAATGGTGCCTTGAGTGGTGACTTAAATAATGTGGATTATGTATATGATCCGATGTTCCATGTAGATATTCCTAAATCCTGTCCTGGTGTTCCTTCAGACATATTGTTCCCGAAAAACACATGGGCTGATAAGGAAGCTTATGACAAGCAAGCTAAAATGCTATCTGAAAAATTCAGCGCAGCATTTGATAAATCATATGGAAATAAAAATATCAAAGAATCTGTGGTTAAAGTCTGTCCTGGAAAATAGGACCAATTAATCTTAAAGAGTTTTGAATCAGAAATGAGCTCCCGGCAGAAATGTTGGGGGCTTTTATTTTTTATGAAAGGTTAGAAGGTTGAAGAGTAGTGGGGATTGGATGTATGTTGTTGGTTTTTTAATAATGTTTCAAGGTGCTTCCTTTTGTAATGTAACTGCAAAGTTTTCATTTTTGTTTAATTGTGTGTACTAAATCGAACACTATGCGTTCATAATAGCACAATAGCTATCGAGTGCACTCATTTTTATCTACGCATATTGCAGTTAAACAGTATGATACATGTGTTGGCACAAAATTGGTAAATTTATGTAACTACTTACCATTCTGTTTTAGATAGACGTTCTTTTCTTACTATATTATTATCCCCAGGCTTTAGACCTCTCCAAATTAAAAAAATACGATCATGAAAAATTTATATCCTTCCTTAAAGCAATGCTTTCTTCTGCTGATGTTACTTTTTTTTGCATTTCAAAGTTGCAACAAAGATGAAAATGGTGAACCCTCCCTTCCCATAGCTCACGATAGGGGTGATATTATCAAAACAACCAGCCAGGGAACCTTAAGTCCTGACGATATTCAGCAAATGCTGGACGCCACTGGCACCCAGTTGCCTTTTATTTTAAATTATTCGGTAGAGATTCTGTCGTTAAACTATTATTCAATTGATGGATTCGGGGACCAAATTATTGTTTCGGGAGCGATGTTTCTGCCACAGGGAATTGATGATTTACCAATGATGAGCATGCAGCATGGCACCGAAACAAAAAGAGACCTTGTAGCATCGGTCTTTCCAGGTAACTCTGTCGAACGGGTCATCGGTTTAGTTACCGCTTCGATGGGCTATGTGACGGTAGTTCCCGATTATCCCGGATTTGGGGTATCAAACATGATGCATCCATATCTTCACGAAGCGTCCCTTGTGCCATGTGTGATTGATTTGATGAGGGCATGCCAATCATATAGTTCAAAAAATCAGATTACGCTCAATGGAAAATTATTTCTATCTGGATATTCTGAGGGTGGGTATGTTACCCTCCTGACTCAAAAGGTAATAGAAGAAAAGTACTTCAGCGAATTTAATCTGACTGCTGTTGCTCCACTCGCAGGGCCATATGATTTAAAAGGTATGACAGATTCAATTTTCAAATCCGGTAATTACGGTACAACTGCATATATTGGTTATTTTCTGACAGCATATGATGATCTCTATGGATGGAACCGCCTGGATGATTATTTCGTAGCTCCTTATGCGGATAAAATGCCCGGATTGTACGACGGTTCAAAAACCTGGGGTGAAATTGTAAATCAATTGCCAGCTTCATTTTCAGAGCTAATGAATCCCGTTTATATAGCGGATTATTTAAATGGTGATGAACCTGATTTTACAAATGCGGTTCAGGAGAATACGCTCCTCGATTGGACACCACTGACGCCCATACATTTTTTCCATGGCGATGCTGATGACATTGTTCCTTACCAAAATGCTTTGACTACCATAGAAAGTTTTACTGCCAGAGGCGCGGATAACATCCAGTTGACCACCATCCCCGGGGGAAATCATGAAACATCAGGCCCGATAGCTATTGTAGGTGCAATCCAGTGGTTCGAGGGATTTTAGTTTAGGTAAATATTTTCTATCAACTCTGATTAAAAGGTTGTGCCAACAATGGTAAATTTACCGTAACTTGCAGCACAAAAATTTTAATCATGGGACTCACAAATAATGATGTAATAAAAAAAATCAGGGTTGCACTTCAATTGCGTGATGATGATATCATTGAAATATTGAAGCTTGTTGATTATAAAATCTCCAAAAGTGAATTAAGTGCATTCTTCAGGAAAGATGACCACCCAAATTATATGCAGCTTCAGGATCAGATTTTGAGAAAATTCCTGAATGGCCTTATTATTTACAAAAGAGGGCCCATGCCTAAAAAAGCCAATCCAGTGTTTAAAAAAGATAACTAAGTGTTTTTTAAATTGCAGCGCTCATAGTACTTAAGATACTTGCCCTACACCAAACTTATCCGTACTTTTTTTGTTTTAAGTTTGCTGTTGGTTGTCAATCGAATAACCTCCATCACTTTTGATCCCAACACTGCAACATAGGCACTATCCTGTTTCAATTCGATGATGCCCAATTCATTTTTGTTTAGTTTACCCTGCTTAAAAAACAATCCGGCGATATCTCCTTTTGAAATCTTGTCCCTTCTTCCTCCTGATATATATAGCGTTTTCCAAATTGATGCTGACGGAGTTGGAGCAGCCTCTATTTTTTCAAATTCTTCACGCTGACCAGGTGGATAGATGAAATCCGGGAGGTATTCATCCTTCCATTTCAAAACATACGCCGTTCCATCATTATTCATCCTGGCAGTTCTGCCATTTCTATGTGTAAATTCATGGCTTCTTTTTGGAAGATGATAATGGATGATAAATTTTATCTCAGGTACATCGATACCTCTTGCTGCAAGGTCGGTGGCTATTATCAATTGGTGTGTTCCATTGCGAAATTTAATGAGTGCTCGTTCTCTTTCTACCTGTTCCATTCCGCCATGAAAGCAGCCATGGCTGATATTGTTTTCGGTAAGAAAGTCACTCACCCGCTGAATTGTTTCTTTGAAATTGCAAAAAACAATACCGGGTTGCTTGCCAAAATGACTGAGCGCCATTACCAGTGTCTCCAATTTATCTTTCAATGGTGATAAAATCGTTCTAACTTTAAGTTGCGAGATCCCATCTTGTAAATAGTTGATGTAGATAGGATCCTTCAGGCCAACAAACTCAGGGATTTCCAGCGCCTGGGTTGCGGAGGTTAAAATTCTTTTTTTAACTTTTGGTAAAGCGGCTGCAATTTCAGTCATTTCTTTTTCAAACCCAACTTCCAGAGATTTATCAAATTCATCCAGCACGAGGGTGTGAATAAACTCGCTTGGAAAGGTCTTCCTTCTCAAATGATCGGCAATTCTTCCGGGTGTGCCAATAAGTATTGCAGGCCTGTGTTTCAAATCTATTTTATCCTGGGAACCCGCACGTCCGCCATAAACTGCATTGGTTTTAAAACCCGTCCCCATCTCTCTGGCAACCTGCTCAATTTGGAGTGCCAACTCCCTTGAAGGTACCAGTATCAGAACCTGAACATCCGGATTACTTGAATCTAATGTTTGTACTATTGGTAGAAGGAAAGCCAGTGTTTTTCCTGTTCCGGTCGGTGATAGCAATACAACCTCCGAAAGCGAATGAATGGCCAGTTGGGCCTCTTCCTGCATTGGGTTCAGTTTTTCTATACCGAATTTTTTCAGAATACTTTTTTGAGATTTAGCTGCTTTTGACATTTTGCAAAGGTAACGAGGATAATGGAGAAATGGAAAGGAGGAGAATTGGAGGAATAAGCTGAGCGTAAAAGTAATGTGGCGCTGGAAAGAAAATTTAAGTGTCAGATTTGCATCACCCTCCTCCAGAGGTACAGACTTTAATCCATGGCCACCGGATGGTAAAATAAAATTTCCCCATCTGTAACCTGGCTCATATTGAATTCGCTAAGGCCAACTTTCTTTCCTGAAAACTCTGTGTTTTGGTGTGCAAGTTCAAAGATTTTTTTATCCTGATCGATGATACGATAAACGATTGCGGTATGGTGACCCATTGTTTCGGTAACAATCATGTTTTCCTTCTTGTATTTCACCACAACATTTTCAAATTGGATAAGATCGCCGGGAAATACTGTTTCTTTTTCCGGGTCAAATACTTCTCCATATTCGTACTCCCAATCCCACATACATTCATGTTGAACAAGGGCTTCGTAGGCCAGGTCCCAGCACTCACCCCGATTTACCTGTGTCCCGATTGTTGATTTAACGTATTCAACAATTTGCAAATTGACAGCGGGTGTTTCCTTCTGACCTGATGCCGAAACAATATTGAATAGAAATATTATTGGGAGAATAATCCTCATAGTTATAAAACATTGAATTGTTACTAATACAATTTCTCCCTTTTTAAAAGATAAGGCAGGAGTACCTGTTTGAAGCCCTTGTTGATATCGGCTTCGACAAAATCGATCTGGTATTGCCCGCACCGAAGCTTGAGCTCTTTTTTAAATTCTTTAACCGATTTGGTATATTGTTCCTTTACCTCGTTGGGATGCAATTTCAACTCTTTCCCACTTTCCATATCGATGAATTTGTAGGGCTTATTGTCGAAATCAAAATCGATCTCCTTGGCCTGATCCACAACATGGAATAACACAACTTCGTGCTTATTGTGCTTTAGGTGTTGAAGTGCAGAAAAGAGTTCGTCTGAGTTATTTCCGGTTTCAAACATATCCGAAAAAATAACAACCAACGAACGCTTATGGATTTTCTCCGATATCTCGTGGAGTGATTCTGTGGCGAAGGTTTGGCGGTGCACATCCTCACCAATGGGAAGAAGCATTTTTTCGAGTTCGGTGTATAAATATTTTTGATGCGCTGTAGTTGACCTGGCCCTGGTGTGCAATTCAACCTTATCAGAGAAAAGTGAAAGGCCCACAGCATCGCGTTGTTTCTTCAGCAAGTTCATCAGGGCTGCTGCGGCATATATCGAAAAGGTGATTTTGTTGGGATCATCAATTCCGGGTTTACTTTTAACAGGAAAATACATCGACGACGAATTGTCGATTATGATCTGGCAACGCAGGTTGGTTTCTTCTTCGTAGCGTTTTACAAAAAGCTTATCGGTGCGCCCGTATAGTTTCCAGTCGATATGTTTGGTTGACTCGCCAGCATTATATAGCCTGTGTTCGGCAAACTCAACCGAAAATCCATGGAATGGACTCTTATGCAAACCTGTGATAAATCCTTCTACGACCTGCTTAGCAATGAATTCGAGGGACCCAAATTGCTGTATCCTGTTTTTATCTATTGAATAATCCACTGGGTAATAATTGTCTTTCTTATGTATCCAACCCATTCAGGGTTTTAATTTTGTTGAAGAGTAAAACGCAAATAAACAAAAGGCAGTATACATAGCCATGCATACTGCCTTAAAATATCTTTATTGTTGTGACTATAGCAGTGCCTCGAGTTTTTTTACCAATACTTGTTTTGGTACAGCGCCCACTTGTTTGTCAGCAATTTGTCCATCCTTGAAAAACAGGATGGTAGGAATATTCCTGATCCCGAATTTTGATGCAGTACCCGGATTGTTGTCAACATCAACTTTCCCAACAACTGCTTTTCCATCATAATCTTTTCCAATTTCCTCGACGATGGGTCCAACCATGCGGCAGGGGCCACACCATACTGCCCAAAAGTCAACTATAACGGGCTTGTCTGACTGAAGTACCTGTTCTTCGAAATTAGCATCTGTGAATTCTAAAGCCATAATATTATTTTTTAGTAGTTTGAAATAATTTTCGTCAAAAATATAAAATGTTTTGACATTTGCCCGGCCAATTGACCTTACAATGTCTGATTTAACAAATTTTTAATTGGGTATTTTCGAAACATTCAGCATATTATATATGTCCCATAGAAATGAAGTCACTCTTCTTTGATTTTTTCAATTGAGTTTATATTCTATCTCTGGGACCGTATCAATTTTGTTAAGAAATTCCCTTGCCTTAACCCGGTAATTTGAAGCATTCATGCTTATCACAAGTTTGTCGTCGGGGTCATAAACCTGGAAATTAAGCCTGCATTCACCTTTGCTCTTCCTTGCAGAATTTTCTATTTTCTCAACAAGTTCGGCAGACAGGTTTTTTAATGAAACACTGAGCTTAATTTCTTTACTTTCCCTTTCAAGGACTTCAGCCAGTAGCATAATGTTGCTGATCTTTAGCTCAAATTGGCTTTCGGAATGATAGCGTTGTTGAACCCTGGCGTAGATCAATAGAAAGAAACCTTCGGTAAGAAAGTGTTTGTATTTCAGATAATCTTCTGAGAACAACCTTAATTCCATCGAATCTTCAAAATCTTCGATGGTGAAAACTCCATAGGGTTTGTTGTTTTGGGTCATCTTGTCTTCAGCAGATGTAACCATGCCACCGAAAATAATTTGCCTGTTTTTGAAGGAATCCAGATTGTCTTTAAAGTCAGCGATCTTGTGCTTGCCATAGTGTTGCATCTCAAGTTTGTACTCATCTAATGGATGGCCGGAAATGTAAAATCCGGTAACTTCTTTTTCCATTTTTAGCTGTTCAATCTTCGACCAGGGTTTGCATTCAGGCATGGGTGGATCAGCAGTTTCCAGCACATCATCATCTCCAAATAATGAAACCTGTTGTGAGTTTTGGCGTTCCTGGAATTTGGCTGCAAATCGCATTACCTTTTCCATGAAGATGGAATCGTCACTGTTTTCACGATAGAAAAACTGTGATCGATGGGTGTTTTCAAATGAATCGAATGCTCCAGCTTTAGCAAGGGCTTCGAAGCTGCGTTTGTTCACCACACGTAAATTAATCCGGCGTGCTAAATCAAAAATACTTGTAAAAGGGCCGTTCTCATTCCGATCTTCAATAATGGCTTCTACGGCCGATGATCCAAGGCCTTTAATGGCTGCCATCCCAAACCTGACTTCACCTTGCTTGTTCACGATAAAATTCAACTCCGACTCGTTGACATCCGGCTTCAATACATTGATGCCCATATGCTTTGCTTCGTCGATGAAGAAGGTAATTTTGGTGATATCATTTAGATTGCGACTCAGTACTGCCGACATAAATTCGGCAGGGTAATGTGCTTTGAGGTAAGCCATGCGGTAAGCCACATATGCATAACAAGTAGAATGCGATTTATTAAATGCATATTTGGCAAATTCGCGCCAGTCGGTCCAGATTTTTTCGAGACTTTTTACATCGTGACCCTGTTTCTCAGCACCTTCAAGATAAATGGGTTTAAGCTTATTAAGGATATCGATTTGCTTTTTTCCCATGGCCTTTCGCAAGGTGTCTGCCTGGCCTCTTGTAAATTTAGCCAGTAGTTGCGAAAGCTGCATCACCTGTTCCTGGTAAACAGTGATACCATAAGTTTCCTTCAGGATTTCTTCCATTTCTGGAATGTCGTACTCAATCTTTTCCTGTCCGTGCTTCCTGCGGATAAAGTTGGGGATGTACTCCATGGGGCCCGGGCGGTACAGCGCGTTCATAGCAATGAGGTCCTCAAAACGGTTGGGTTTTAGTTCCTTCAGGTTCTTTTTCATCCCATCCGACTCAAACTGGAATACTCCTGTAGTATCGCCCCGGCTGAAAAGGTCAAAAGTTTCTTTGTCATCAAAAGGAATGGATTCAACATCAATAGTTTCGCCCTTTGATTTCTTAATAATCTCTATTGCATCCTTAATGATAGAAAGTGTTTTAAGACCAAGAAAATCCATCTTCAACATGCCCACATTTTCAATAAAACCACCATCATATTGGGTTACCAAAAGATCAGCATCCTTTGCTGTACTGAGTGGGATGTGTTCGATAAGGTCTTCTTTGCCAATAATGATTCCGCAGGCGTGTGTGCCGATATTGCGAACTGTTCCTTCAATTTTTTCTGCCAGTAAAAGTGTTTCGCTGACAAGGGGATCTTTAGATTTTTTCTCCTGGGCAAGTTCGGGAACTTGCTTCAATGCGTCTTTAAAACTTGTACCTGGTGTTGTTGGGACAAGTTTTGCCAGGCGATTGGCCTCAGTTAACGACAGTTGCTTAACACGGGCAACGTCGCGAATGGCCATTTTAGGGGCCATTTTTCCGAAAGTAATAATATGGGCTACACGCTGTTCACCATATTTATCTACTACCCATTTAAGGATTTTATCGCGGCCATCTTCATCAAAATCAATGTCAATATCTGGTAATGAAATTCTGTCTGGATTAAGAAAACGCTCGAAGAGTAAGCCATATTTCAAGGGTTCTACATCAGTGATACGAAGACTGTAAGCTACTACCGATCCTGCAGCAGAACCGCGCCCAGGGCCTACCCAAACACCCATTTCCCGGGCCTCACGTAAAAAATCCTGGACAATCAAAAAGTAACCGGGGTATCCCATTTTCTCAATTACCGATAGCTCAAAGTTGATCCTTTCACTAATTTCCTCTGTAATGTCCGGGTATCGATCACGGGCACCCTCGAAAGCCAGATGTTTTAAATATTCATCGGGGTTGCTAAATTCTTCCGGAAGTGGAAAATCCGGCATCAATGGCTCCCTGTCGAGTTTATAGGATTCGATTTTATTTACAATTTCCCATGTGTTGGTGATAGCATCGGGCATGTCCTGGAAAAGGGCCTTCATCTCCTCCTGCGACTTCAGATAAAATTCATCATTTGGGAAACCAAAGCGTTTGCCGCGGCCTCTTCCTTTTGGTGTGGAAAGGTATTCGTTATTTTTAATGCACAGCAAACTATCAAGCAAGATTTCATCCTCTTTCTCGATGTGAAAAACATTGTTCGCTGCAAATACTTTGACTTTGTATTTTTTCGCATATTCAAGCAAAACTGCATTTACCCGTCTTTCCTCTTCCAGGGTGTGACGGTTTAACTGGATATAAAAATCTTCGCCAAAAAGTTCGTGCCACCATTTAAATGCCTCTTCAGCCTGGTGTTCGCCAACATTAAGTATCAGATCACATATTTCAGATTGCATCCCACCGGTGGTTGCTATCAATCCATCAGTATAGAGTGCAAGAACTTCCCTGTCAATCCTGGGATATTGAGCATAGTTTCCTTCAACCCACCCAATGGAACTTAATTTTGAAAGATTTTGATAACCCTTATAATTTTTAGCCAGCAATACCTGCTGATACCTACGATCGGGATTGTCGTTGGTGAACTTTTTTTTCGACCTGTCTTTAACAAGGAAAAATTCGCAACCAACAATGGGTTTGATGTCATTTTTAACAGCCTGTTTAATAAATGCATAAGCACCAAATATGTTTCCCAGGTCAGTGAGTGCAATAGCAGGCATTTTATGTTCCCTGGCTTTTGCAATCAACCCTTCGATGGATGGAGCGGCCTGAAGTACTGAAAAGTAGGAATGGACATGCAGATGGCAAAATGGCGTATCAGGAGTTAATTCTTCATCCAGCTTATCAATAGTAGCCGTTTCTTTGTCTTCCTCTTTACGCGCAAGTTTTTCGCTGGCTTTTTTTAGCGATACAATTTTTATATCGATAGGTAGGATTGGGGAAGGGTTTTTCGTCCTGTATGTTTTGACATGAACCTCATCAAACCCAAGTTTATTAGCACCAACAATATTAATTCTTATCAATTCAAGAAAACATCTTGAGGTTGCAACAACATCAGCGGTGGCGTTATGTGCTTCTTTAAATGCTTCGCCGAAAAGTTTTTCATGAAGTTCTGCCAGGTTAGGATATTTAAACCCACCACCTCTTCCGCCGGGCAATGCACAAAAACTTGTGGATTCGTGCATTGTATCAATTGTGGGTTTACCCTTAAAAGTATTTTCAAAGCCATTTCTTAACAATTCAGATCCTGTGACCTTCAGGTCAAAATCTACATTGTGACCGACAATATGGGTACATCGGGCAAGTGCCTGCTGGAATTCGTTTAATACATGCTTTATTTCAACACCGGATTCACTGGCCAGCAGGGTTGAAATTCCATGAACCTCCTCGGCCTTAAATGGGATTGTGAATCCATCGGGCTTGACAATGAAGTTTTTTTGTTCAACAAGATTTCCTTGGGAATCATGCAATTGCCAGGCAATTTGTACCAGGCGGGGCCAGTTATCAAAATCAGTTAAAGGTGCCTTAAAATTACGCGGTAATCCGGTGGTTTCGGTATCGAAAATCAGGAACATAATCAGCAAATAGTATTAATGAATTATTCAATGTAATAAGGATTGACAAAATTAGCCAAAATGATTCCTTGTTCCGTTGATGTTAATAAATATGGAAAACAAGTCAAGCTGCAGAAATAGAGCGTAATAAGGTTTTTGTGGATATAAAAAAAGCCGGTTAAAAAATAACCGGCCTGAATTGTAAATTATTTCTCTGGTTAATTGAGAGTTTCCATAAGTTCTTCAGTAATTTCAAGGTTGTGAAACACACTTTGTACGTCGTCATCATCTTCAAAGGTATCGATAACTCTCATAATTTTTTTCGAATCATCTAAATCAAGGTTAACGGTTTCATGAGGTATGCGCTGCAATTCAGCATTCTCTACCTCAACACTCATTTCCTCCAGCTTTTTTTGCATTTTCCCGAAATCTTCCATCAATGTGGTTACCGTAATTATTCCATCATCTTCAACAATGTCTTCAGCGCCACCATCAATAGTTTCCAGTTCGAAATCATCCATGTCCATCTCATCTTTTTTGGGAATGGTGAAAACACCTTTCCTGTCGAACAAGAAGCTCAATGAGCCTGAAGTGCCAAGGTTTCCGTTAAATTTATTAAAGATTGCGCGCACATTGCTTATGGTACGTTGCTGGTTATCGGTTGTACATTCAACATAAACTGCAATGCCATGTGCCAGGTATCCTTCATAGGTTAATTCGCTAAAACTTGCAGCATCTTTCTCTTTCCCTTTGCTGATAGCACGCTCGATGTTATCCTTTGGCATACTGGCGCCTTTGGCATTGGCGATTGCTACCCTCAACCGTGGATTGGCATCAGCATCCGGGCCACTTTCTTTTACAGCTACAGTAATTTCTTTAATAATTTTCGAAAAAATCTTTGACCTCTTAGCATCAGCCGCTCCCTTTTTTCTCTTGATGGTCGACCATTTATTGTGTCCTGACATATGTTTTAATTTTTAATTGTCACTTTTATAATACGGACCGTAAAATTAGTAAAATTTAAATATTGTTTGGCGAGTTTTGGGAATAAAAAAAACTGCTTCAATAATGAAACAGCTTATTTTATTTGGTTTTGAATTTAGATGAAAATACATTACCAACCAATTAAAGTAATACCAATAGCAAAGGGGTACAACTCCGGGCCTCGACCTTCCTTAAACATTGTATTCATCGAATAGGTTGCATACAGATTTATGACTCCCCAACCTATGCGGAACATGGCATCGTAGCGGAATGGATTTAAGTGGAAACTGTCCCACTGCTTTGGTTTGTGTCGGCCATTATCAAAATATAACATTTTTGTGTGGGAAGCCCATCGCCAACCAAACATCACACCGGCGGTAACATGAAAACTATTTTTGCGCATGTATCGATTGGTCTGATATTCGAAAAGAAGAGGTATGGTAAGGTAGTTTACTACAAGTTTGCTTTTTGCCCAGTCTCTTGTATAATCATAATAACCATAGATTTCTGCAGAATCACCACTTAGTATTACGTTATCAGTAAACCTGTAGTTGTTCCATCGCAATCCTATACCGGTAATCATACCAAATTTTTCCTTAGCAAGGTTAATGTTTTGTTCGTATATGTTGATATTTACATCTATTGATTTTTCGTACTTCAGGGTGAGGTATTCGTACTCCGGTGGTACATCAATATTCCAGTCTTTGTCTACATAGCCGTTTACACCCAAACTGAAACCACCCCAATGGCCATTGAACTTTTGCTTGTATCTTTTACGCCATTTCACGTTTCCATCATCATCTACAATCAGGGTGCGGCTACCAACTGTTACTTTTGTTGAATCACCTTCAATTACCTCAACTGTCACGCTGCCAACCTTAACAGTGGTTGTATCGCCCGACTCCCAACTTCGAACATTTGTACCGGAGCTGGTTTCATGGGTTGTATACGACTTATTGGTGGTCGTAATTTCAGGATTCCCTAATATACTGATACTGCCGGCCCCACTTGTTTCGCTTACGGCTTCCTCGTTGGCATTGAGTGTGATGTTTGCGGCACCGCTAGCCTCAGCAGTTGATTTGATGGTTTCGAGCTTGCCTGCTTTTACATCTGAGGCCCCACTTGCATCAATATGGTGGTAATTTGCATTTCCTGTAAGGGCCAGGTAGGCTGCACCTGAAGATTTTGTTGTGAGGTCGTTTACATCTAATTCCAACTCAACCCTGGCTGCCCCTGTAGCCTGAATAACCAGTGATTCCCCGGAAATGGCATTCTCGCCAATCAGGCTTGCAGCACCATTAACTTTTATTTCTTCAATTAATGGGTTGGATAAATAAATGTTGAGGCTGGTAGCATTTTTAATGTTATTTGAACTAATGTAAAGGGTTCCGCCTCTTACCTCGGTCGATATTTTCTCCATAAGGTTTTCATCAGTTTCCACAATTAGTGAGCTCGTTTCCTGTTGAGTAAGGTAAACATTAAAAGCTCCACCAACATCAATACCGGTGTATGACCCGATGCTTCTGGTTTCTTTGACTACCTTTTTATTTCCTTTTGTACTTTGGGCTGTGGTTTGATTTGTGCTAACAACGGTTAAAAATGAAAGGATGATTGAAAATAGAATTTTGCTAGTAGTATTCATTATTTGTTCTTTTTATGAGATTTCACAACTAAGACGGTGGGTGGATTTGAAAAGTTACAGGGGAAATGAAATTGCAGGTAAATTTGTATGATACCGTTAAATAAAAATGGTTAGCATTACTCACCCATAAGGCTTTTAGTTGGGCTTTTTCGAGCCTCATTTATTTGCAAGGTCAGCCTGCAAATTTGGTTGTGTTTTGGGTAGTGGCGATCGTAGCTTAATTTGTTTATAATCCGTAAAGTAATCAGCAATACTGAAATATAGGTAATGGACAACCTTTAAATGCTGATCAGACTAGATTTTTCTGAGCGATTAAACTTCTTATCGCAAGCCTTGTATATAATTGAAACTGCATATTTCGTAACTACTTGTTGAAAATAAAATAAGCTAAGCAAAGCAATAATTTTTCATCAAGTTTGCAACAAGTTTCACTATTTGCCATTACGAAATCTAAACTCCTGTATAATGAAAATAAGCCTGCTCAGAAGGTATGTATGTGTATTAAATTTAAAAATCTTTATCTTTGAGGATTATTTCAATTTTTGTAGACTGATACGTTGTCTTGGAATCAGTGTAATTCTCCAATACAAAATCTGAATAATATGCAACTGAAGGTAAAGGAATTTTTTTTATAAAGAAATAAAGAATAAACATGGAGAACAATGAAATGTTGGCATTGGGTATGATCGAAACCAGAGGTTTTACAGCAATGGTTGAAGCTTCAGATGCTATGCTGAAAGCGGCAAAAGTTGAATTGGTCGGCTACGAAAAAACAGGTGGCGGTTATGTTACAGCCATTGTCAGAGGTGATGTTGCTTCGGTGAGGGCTGCTGTAGACGCCGGTGTTCGTGCTGCCGAGAAAATTGGAGAAATTGTTTCCACACATGTTATTCCCCGACCACACCAGAATGTTGATACAGCCCTGCCCCTGGGTAGCAAAAGCAATAAAAAAGTATAATAATTATGAGCGATTCAAAAGCACATATTGATTTAAGGACCTATGTATTCCTTGATTCATTGCAATTACAGATGGCATCCTACTTGTCGACTGTTTCTAGAGGCTACCTGCCTGTTGGCGGACAGGCTTGCTGTATTATCGAAATTGCACCGGGTATTGAAATAAATACCCTAACTGATGTTGCACTGAAAGCTACCAATGTAAGACCAGGTATGCAGATTGTTGAGCGCGCCTTCGGTATGCTGGAGGTACACTCCGATAGTCAGGGAGATGCTCGTACTGCCGGTAAAGCAGTTTTAACGGCAATTGATAAGACAGAGGACCAAAGAATAAAGCCAAGAATTCTCACAAGTCAGCTGATAAGAAATGTAGAAGATCACCATGCACAACTGATTAACCGTACACGTTGGGGAATGATGATACTGAGAGGTGATACCTTGTTTGTGCTTGAAGTTGAACCGGCTGGTTATGCTTATTATGCCGCCAACGAAGCTGAGAAATCCGCCAACATCAAAATTGTTGATGTAAAAGGTTTTGGTAAATTTGGTAGGGTTTATATCGCCGGTCCTGAAGCTGAAGTGCTGGAATGCCAGTCGATTGTGGAAAAAAGACTTGCTGAAGTAACCGGAAGGCCGGCAAAAGAACAATAAAAATAATTTCAAATAAAAAATAGGAGATTAATTAATGGCTGATTTCAATACAGATGCCCTGGGCATGATCGAAACAAGAGGTTTTACTGCTATGGTAGAAGCTTCTGACGCAATGGTTAAAGCTGCCAAAGTTGAATTAATTGGTTATGAAAAAACTGGTGGCGGATATGTTACTGCAGTTGTTCGTGGCGATGTTGCCGCGGTACGTGCTGCCGTTGATGCTGGTGTTCGTGCCGCCGAAAAGGTTGGTGAAATAATATCAACACATGTTATTCCAAGACCTCATGAAAATGTTGACCTTGCTCTCCCTTTGGGCAGAGGCAAACTAAAAAAATAATCCATGATTTTAGCAAGGGTAGTTGGCACAGTTGTATCCAGCCATAAACCCCAAAAAATGGATGGAATTGCTTTCTTGCTTGTCGAGAAAATTGATCCCATTACCATGAAGGGGAAAGGCGATTTTGTTGTAGCTATGGATTCCGTGGGTGCCGGTTTGAACGAAATTATTTTCTATGTTTCAGGAAGTAGTGCCCGGTTTACGCCCACAACCGAGGGTGTTCCTACCGATTGTTCAATCATTGCTATTGTCGATTTTATCGAAAAAGATGGCTCGTTTACATATAGGAAAGATAAAGCTGAAGTTTAATGATTTTAGGCAAAGTAGCTGGTACAGTAGTAAGTAGTACTACCCGTATAGGTATTGCGGGAGCAAGCTTTTTGTTAATCGAAAAGTGCAGCCAGGCAGGTGTGCTTAAGAATGACTTTGTGGTAGCCCTGGACCTGGTTGGGGCCGGAAGGGATGAAATGGTTATGGTTTCTGAAGGGTCTACAGCAAGGGAAACACCGTTAACTGCAGGCAAACCTTTCGATGCTCTTATTGTGGGAATTGTTGATTTAATTGATGAAAACGAAACTGTTATATACCGGAAATGATTAGTGAAAAAAAAATAGTGGTTTTAGGAGCGCTGGAGTTCAATAGTATCGTGATTGGTTTTAAGGCCCTGGACGAAATAGTAAAGATAGCGCCTGTAACCATCATCGATGCCCGTACTATAAGTTCAGGTAAATATCTTATTATTTTCACAGGAGATGTGGCATCTGTTGAATACGCCTACCGTAAAGGCCTTGATACCGGGATGGGGTACATTGTCGATAGTCTGTTCCTTCCTTTGGTTCACGAGGACGTTATTTCTGCCATTGGTACCACACTGAAAACCGGGAAATGGGATGCCATTGGCATAATTGAAACGAGTTCTATTATATCCAGTATAGAAGCTGCTGATGCGGCCGCAAAGGAAGCCGAAGTAAAGATTATTGAAATCAGGCTGGCTGATGGTTTTGGAGGAAAATCCTATGTAAAAATGATGGGCACCCTTACCGACGTTCAGAACTCTATAGCTGCCGGAATTGTAAAGGCCAAAGCAAAAGATACCCTCGTTATGAATACGATTATTCCTCAGCCACATAGGGAGATCAAGCCGTTTTTTATGTAAAACCAAAGGTGTATGGATAATTTAGAAGACAGTATTCGACAGCTTGTTCAGGAAGCATTAAATGATATGATCATTGGTCCGGAGTCTGGTGAGCATGGAGAAGAAATGGGAATGTTTTCAAGCCTGGATGCCGCTGTTAACGCGGCAGGTAAAGCTTTTGATGAATTGAATAGCACAACGCTTGAAACGCGTAAGCTCATCATTGCCAATATGCGCAAGTATACCCTCAAGCACAATGAGACATACAGTAATATGGCCAGGGAAGAAACCGGGTTCGGCCGTAAGGCCGACAAAATCATAAAAAACGAACTTGCCATTAATAAGACCCCAGGGGTTGAGGATATTGAATCTGTTGCCTATTCCGATGATAATGGCTTAACACTTCTTGAACTGGCACCCTATGGCGTTATTGGCTCAATTACACCAAGTACAAATCCAACGGCTACTATTATTTGTAATGCTATTGGTATGGTTGCTGCTGGCAACTCGGTGGTTTTCAATCCACATCCCGCTGCAAAAAAAACATCATCATACCTTATAAACCTCCTTAATCAAGCCATTGTTGAGGCCGGAGGGCCAAATAATTTATTGTGCTGTATCACCAATCCCACCATTGAATCGGCTAAAGAGATGATGGCCCATCCTAAAATTACTTTACTTGTAGTTACCGGTGGTCCAGCGGTGGTTAAAACAGCCATGAAAAGCGGCAAAAAGGTTATTGGTGCAGGCCCGGGTAACCCGCCTGCTGTGGTAGACGAAACTGCCAATATTCCAAAGGCCGCAAAAGATATTGTTGACGGAGCAAGCTTCGATAACAATGTAATTTGTATCTGCGAAAAGGAAATCCTCTGTGTAGCTTCAGTTGCAGACCAGTTAAAGGTTGAGATGATAAAACACGGAGCCTATGAGTTAAATGAAGAACAAATCCGCAGGATAACAGCGCTTGTAATTTCGGAGCCAGGTTCTCGAGGTAACGAAGGTGCAGCCAGCAAAGTTTATGTTGGTAAAACAGCCGCTTTCATTGCCAGGTCAATCGATCTTGAACTGCCCGAATCGACAAGATTGCTTCTTTGCGAAGTGGGGCCGGATCATCCCCTGGTATGGACTGAGCAGTTAATGCCGGTTATGCCACTGGTTCGTGTTAAAGATGTTGACGCTGCAATTGATCTTGCCGTTGATGTAGAACATGGGTTCAGGCACACTGCAATAATGCACTCCCTCAATATTGCCAAATTGAGCAGAATGGCTAAAGTGACGAATTGTTCCATCTTTATCAAGAATGGTCCTAGTTATGCTGGCCTTGGCCAAGGTGGTGCCGGTTTTGCATCCTTTACTATTGCGAGTCCAACAGGAGAAGGCGTAACACGTCCGAGAACTTTCACCAGGGAAAGAAGATGTACATTGGTTGATTATTTCAGAATTGTTTAAACTTTATCACATGAAGCTAGGAAAAGTCATAGGACGCGTGGTAAGTACTAAAAAAGTTGATTCTTTTGAAGGACAGAAATTTCTGCTGGTACAACCGGTTGATGAAAACCGGGATCCATATGGCGATGCCTTTGTGGCTTTGGATACAGTACAATCTGGCGTTGGAGATTTGATTTATTATGAAACAAGCAAAGAAGCCGGAAGGGTATTGGAAACAACAATGAACCCTATTGATGCAGCGATTATGGGGATTGTCGATGAACTTTTTATTGATGAAAAACTATGAAACTCGGAAAAGTAATCGGTAACGTGGTTTCGACTATTAATGTTGAAGCATATAAGTCAAGGAAGATTCTGGTGGTGCAACCCATCGATCCAACAGGGAAATCAGCAGGAAAATCAGTTCTGGCAATCGATGCTGTACAGGCAGGGGTTGGCGATATCGTACTAACACTTGAAGAGGGCAATTCTGCGAGACAGATTATTAACGAACCTGAATCAGGGACCGTGAAACATGTGGTTGCGG
>Ga0070728_10000740_pt1 | contig 58041 bp, 52 predicted proteins | sample tdDd471_FD_66723 | JGI IMG/M metagenome (GOLD analysis project Ga0070728, IMG submission 66723) | Marine sediment microbial communities from the Atlantic coast under amendment with organic carbon and nitrate - tdDd47.1 | ecosystem: Environmental > Aquatic > Marine > Coastal > Sediment | place... | reverse complement strand
CCAATAGGGTTGGTATCACCTTTGAGAACCTGGACTTTACATTTACCACAGGTTCCTTTCCCTCCGCATGATGCATCTATTGGAATATTATAATCTTCCCTCAAAGTTTCAAGGACTGTTTTATCGCTTTGTTTTATCTTTATACTTTTCATCTTGATATAGTATTCCATGGTACATCCTATACATATTGTAATATATATATATATTTTGTAACTTCTTTTGATTTATAAAAAAACAGGATCTTAAAAAATTACAAAAATTAAAAAGATTTTGTAATACGGCTCTTCAAAACCACATCTATAATGATATCACGATTGAATAAATATATGCTTCAAAGGAAATGAGGTGAGATTCCTCTACGAGCCCGTCACTGTAATGGGGGACAAAGCTGCAAACAACCACTGGATTATCCGGGAAGGTGCAGTTGAGAATGATCCGTTAGTCAGGAAACTTTGGCATATATAATGTGAATTGACTTCGTGGTTCCAGGTCAGTATTAACTAAACAGGAGTGAATATGGCTGATTTTGAAAAAATGTCCCTCGCACTGCAAAAGGGAAAAGCAAAAGATGTTACTGCAATGGTTCAGGAAGCAATTGATGAGGGTATCAGTGCTGAAAAGATCCTCAACGAAGGTCTTATGTCAGGAATGGGAATTATTGGTGTTAAATTCAAAAATAATGAAGTTTATGTACCGGAAGTTCTCATAGCTGCAAGAGCTATGAATATGGGAGCCGCTTTATTGAAACCACTTCTCATTGAAGATGGAGTTGAGGCAAAAGGGAAAGTTATCCTTGGAACTGTAAAAGGCGATCTTCACGATATTGGTAAAAATCTTGTCAGAATGATGATGGAAGGTAAAGGTATCGAAGTAATCGATATCGGCGTAGACGTGCCGGCGGAAAAATTTGTTGAGGCAATCAAAGAACACAATACAAATGTAGTCGCCTGTTCAGCGCTGCTTACAACAACTATGACAGAAATGGAAAAAGTGATAAAAGCTTTCGAAGACGCCGGCATAAGAGATCAGACTAAAATTATGATTGGCGGAGCTCCTGTAACACAGAATTTCTGCGATACTATAGGCGCTGATATTTATACAGCCGATGCAGCGACAGCTGCAGAAGAAGCTGCTGCTCTATTTGCATAAGCAAAATTAATAAATATAAAACTTCATCGTGCTGATGGAGTTTTTTTATCTTCTGCTGGAATTGTTTTGAAGAGATAATCATTCTATAATGTTCTGAAAGACAATTCTTTTTTTCAGGAGTGCATAATGGCTAGATGCAAAATAACAGAAGCTGTGAAAAGCGGTCGTATATTAATATCCGATGGTGCATGGGGAACCTTTCTTCAACAGAAAGGAATGAAACCCGGTGAATGCCCTGAGCAGTGGTGTATCGACAAACCAGATGATGTTATGGATATCGCCAGAAACTATATAGAAGCCGGAGCAGATATGGTTGAGTCCGATAGTTTCGGAGGCACATCTTTTAAACTGGAACACTATGGCCTGTCAAACAAAGTAAGTGAAATAAATGAAGCTGCAGCAGCCATATCAAGAAAAGCAGCCGGTGAAAACAATTGGGTGATTGCCTCAATTGGGCCAACGGGCAAAATGCTCATAATGGGCGACATAACTGAAGAGGAATTGTATCAATCCTTTAAGGATCAGGCGGTAGCTCTGGAAAAAGGCGGCGCCGATGCTATCTGTATTGAAACAATGAGTGCAATAGATGAAGCGACCATAGCCGTAAAAGCGGCCAAAGAGAATACGAACTGTGAAATCATCTGCACTTTTACATTTGAAAAAACAGTACAGGGTTATTACAGAACCATGATGGGAGTATCACCCACAGACGCTGCGAAATCAGTCCTCGAAGCCGGAGTTGATATTCTGGGAACAAACTGCGGCAACGGTATTGAGAGAATGATTGATATCGTAAAGGAAATACGATCAGTAACTTCAGATGTTCCGATTCTTGTTCATGCCAACGCGGGATTGCCTCAGAATATTAATGGTGTTGATGTTTTCCCGGAATCTCCAGAGGATATGGCAAACCAGGTATCCGGTCTCATCTCTGCGGGAGCGAATATTATCGGGGGATGCTGCGGTACGACGCCCGATCATATAAAAGCAATGAAAAAAGCTGCTGAAAAGTACTTCGCCGGGTTTTAAGGCATTATATATTTTTAATGGAATTCCTATTGAAATAGGTTTGTTTAATCTTTAGCACATGGGGATTCTGAGAACCTTTTTTTATCCTTTCAATCATCATGTCTGTTGCATAATTGCCCATGAGACTATTATCTATTCTCATTGTTGAGATCTGAGGCATCCCGATTTGATTATAATTCAGAGTGTCTCCGGGAGCGATGATTGAAATATCATCGGGGACTTTTATTTCAAGTTTCTCAAGAATTTTAATTACTTTGAGCGCCATCATATCATCATGAATAAACAAGGCCGTCGTTTTAGGGCTGGAATTTAGAATAAATTCTTTAATACGATTTTCCATTTCCTTATTATTAAGTATGTTCACAGTTAATCTGCTATTTTCGGAAAAACTCAGATTGTGTTCCTCCAAAGCTTTTCTGAATCCTAAAAAACGGTCTGCCAGTATTCCCGGTAGTTTTTCCCTTTGATAATCAATGCAGGATATATTTTTGTGTCCAGCTCTGATTAATTTCATCGTCCCTTCATATGCCCCTTGAAAATCATCGACACAAACAGTAAACAACTCGTCCTGATAAGTAGGATTATTTATCACCACACAGGGTATATTTATCAATTCCAGTTTTTTGAACAATTCAACACTAACATACTGGAGAGCCAAAACCGATGAGATTTTCATCTCCATTAAATCCCGATATATTGACTCTTCACTATCTTTATCGCTGATAGGCAGTAAAGATAAAATGAATCCTTTTTCTCGTGCGGAAGATTGTATATGGCGGATAATTGGATTGAAAAAATACGAAAGATAATCATTTTCCCTATCCATATTCAAAATCAATACCCAGTTTTTGTTATTTGCCGGTTTATTCTTTTTATATTCTAATTTATCTGCTGCTTCTATTACCTTGTTCCTGATCTCCTGAGAAATCCTGCCTTTTCCAGATAAAGCCATCGAGGCTGTTGTAATGGAGACTCCTGCTCTTTCTGCCACATCATTAAGTTTTGCCATATTACCTCATATTGTTATTTTACTAAGAAATTATACATTGTCAATCGATATGATAAAATTTTACCATTAACTGCAAAACTATTTGGTAAAATTTTACCTACAAAGTCAATACAAATAAGAACAAATGCCCATAAAAGAACAAAATATCAATATCTATCACCAGTTTTTACAATTAAAATTTGACAAATGCAAAATTAATGATAAAGTCAAAAGATAAAATTTACTAACCAAGAAGGTAAAATATGAAAAGATATGGACAAGTTATTGGTTTAAATCCAGAAAAACTCCACGAGTACAGCAAGTATCATAAAGAGGTCTGGCCTGAAGTCGAACAAAAAATCAAAGAGTGCAACATCAGAAACTACTCCATATTCCATATAAGCAACTCTCTTTTCGCTTATTTCGAATACATCGGAACAGATTTTGACAAAGATATGAATCTTATGGCTGAAGACAAAATGACACAAAAGTGGTGGAAAATCATGAAACCCATGCAACAACCATTGGAAGAGAGAAAAGACGGAGAATGGTGGGCGAGTATGACTGAAGTATTCCATCAGGATTAAGGAGAGAATTATGACATCCAGAGAAAGAGTATTAAATGCAATCAACCATAAAGAGTCAGACAGGGTTCCCATAGATCTGGGTTCAAACCCCAGTTCAGGAATTTCGGCAATTGCCCATGACAATCTGATGAATCATTTAGGATGGGATGATCAGCCGACATTGATATACGATGTTGTGCAGCAGCTGGCTCAGCCCGGAGACAAACTCATTGATCTGCTCGGAGCGGATATTATAGATATCGGAAGAGCCTTCAATCCGAAAATGAGCGACTGGAAACAAACGATCATGGCCAATGGAAGAATTGGATATTACCCGAACTGGTTTAACCCGAAAAAGGATGAAAAGGGGAATTGGAATTCCTATCATAAGGACGGCACGCTCATTGCCAGAATGCCCGAAGGGGCTACTTTTTTTGACGAAACATACTTTCCATTTGAAAATGGCTACCCCCAAAGCCGATCGGCCATGAATGAAGTACTCGATGAAGCAATGGATAAAGTGTTATGGCAGAATATGGTGCACAGCCCCTGGGATCATGCAGCGGAATCTGACTTCTGGGACAATCTCCGAAAAGGGGCTCTTCATTTGAGAGAAACTACCGACAAAGCCCTCATGCTCGTTTTCGGTGGTAATCTTTTTGAATGGGGAACATTCATCAGAAGAATGGATAATTTCCTTATGGATCTCTACATAGATCAGGACAATGTTCTCATTCTGGTAGAGCTCCTTTTAGAAAGACATATGAAAACCCTGGAGAAAGTATGTAAATCCGTTGGAGATATTGTCGATATCATCCGTTTCGGAGATGACCTGGGAATGGATTCCGGCCCCTTTATGAGCCTGGAAGTCTATAGAGAGTTATTCCACAATCAGAGAAAAGTTATGTGTGATCATGTACACAAAAATTCAAAAATGCACACATTTATCCACTCGTGCGGTTCTATGTCACAATTTATTCCCGACCTTATGGAAGAGGGAATTGAGATTATCAACCCCGTACAGACTAACTGCCTGAATATGGATCCTGCCTCTCTGAAAAAGGAATTCGGAAAAGATGTCATTTTCTGGGGAGGAGGAATGGATCCCCGGGAAATCCTCAACAAGGGAACCCCGAAAATGGTCAGAGACGAAGTAAAGAGAAGATTGGAGATCTTTGCGCCTGACGGCGGATATATTTTTAACAATATACACAACATAATGCCCGACGTACCACCGGAAAATATCGTGGCTATGTTTGACGAAGCGCAAAAATTCAGGCTTTAAAAAATTCAAGAGGAGAATCATCATGGAAAGAACCGATACAGTACCAACTCAGCTGAAAGATCGTTCTGATATAAAAAGGCAATTAAAGCACATATTGGGGAAAAGAGAAGCGGGAATAATATTTCCCGCAGTATTTCTATTTATATTTTTTTCAGTATTCACAGACAATTTTCTAACCGAATACAATTTGTTTAATATTTCTAGAAATCTCTCTTTTAATGTATTTATCGCATTAGGTCAGGCTGTTGTAATATCCATTGGAGGAATGAATCTTTCAGTGGGAGCCATAGGGGGATTATCAACCATCGTAGTTGGTCACTTATTGACGAATATGGGTGTCCCGGGAGGAGTGGCCATAGCAGCAGGTCTTTTGATGGGAACTATGGCGGGACTGCTGAATGGCCTGATAATCACAAAACTCAAACTCAATGCATTTATTGTAACACTATCGACATCCTTTCTTTTCACAGGTCTCGTTTACGGTATCTCTAAAGGGTATCCATACACGGATATTCCAAAGAGTTTTACTTATGTCGGAAGAAAGAGCCTTTTAGGTTTACCAATTGTTTTCTGGTTGCTCATCATTATTCTTCTGGCTCTCTACTATCTCTACAAACACACGGTTCTCGGAAGAAGACTTCTGGCAACTGGTGGAAATGAAAATGCCGCCCGATTATCGGGAATCAATACAGACAGAATGATCATTACTGCTAATGTTCTCTCAGGATTTTTCGCTTCAATGACCGGAGTATTATATGTTTCGCGAATGGGCTCGGCCCAACCTGCTACCGGACAGAACTGGCTAGTCACATCATTTGCGGTAGCCATCATAGGAGGGACCTCTCTCGATGGAGGAATAATCTCCTCCGTAGGTCTTCTCGCAGGGGGAATCATTATGGTTCTGATTAAAAATGGCCTGATTCTGATGGAAGCCAATGTGTATTTCGAACAGGCATTTCTGGGAATGATAATTCTGTTCACCGTATCTCTAGACAGCATTAAGGACCTTCTAAAGGCCTATAAAAATAAAAAAACAAAGGATTGAAAGTATGAAAAAGTTATTAGTGGTATTAGTGGTATTATTATCGGCGAGCCTTGCTTTTGCATCGGGAAATCAGGAAGAGAGTAGCAGTGAAAAGAAAATTGCCTGGTATGCATCGGCCGTACACCCTTATTTTGACGCTGTTCAGAAAGGAGTGGAAGCATTTTCAGCAGACACCGGGATAGAGGTGAAAATGCAGATCGGTCCCGATTGGACTCAGGACAGTCAAACTCAGAATGTAGAGACTCTTGCAGCCATGGGATATAAGGGTTTTTCGATTTATCCATCAGACCCCAGCGGTGCCAATGGTTTATACGAAGAGTTAACCGAAAGAGGAAGTTATATTGTAAACTTCGGAACTTCTACTACACAGCCAACAACGGCATCATTTGCCGTTGCTACTGATGTAAAATATGCTGCTGAAGTTGCAACAGAAGAATTAATCTCTTTAATGGGTGGAAAAGGAAATATCCTCAATGTTCTGGAAGTAGTGACTGATGCCAACACAATTCTGCGTAAACAGGGTATTGAAGAAGTTGTGGCAAAATATCCCGATGTCAATATCATTCAGGAAATCGGAGATATGGCAAGCATTGAAGAAGCAATGGAAAAAATTGAAAATGCCATGTCTGCCAACATTGATAAACTCGATGGAATTATTTGTACCGGATACACAACAACAGTCGCTGCGGCTTCAATCTTGTCTCCCTATAATCAGAGCGGAGCAGAAAGAATCTCATTCGTTGGAATCGATGACGATCCGGTGGTTCTCGAAGCGATCGCCAATGGATCAATTGATGCGACAATCGCTCAAAACCCATACGGGCATGGTTACCTCAGTTGCCAGATCATATCTTTGCTGCTTGATGGATACAAACCGAAAGAAGGAATGTATTTTGTAAATGCCGGACTTGCTGTTGTAAAACAGTCGAATGTCGAAAATTACAGTACTGATCTAAGCGCTGTTACATTAGAGATTATGGGAACTTTAGCTACAAAGTATATGGAAAAATAGGGTTTGAAAGGGAGTTTTCCATGTGAAAACTCCTTTTCAGGAGGAATTTAATGCTGGAATTAAAAAATATTACAAAAATATTCCCTGGAACAAAAGCTCTTGATCAGGTAAGTTTGACATTCCATCCGGGAGAGATCCATGCGCTTTTAGGTGAAAATGGGGCGGGAAAAAGTACGCTGATTAATATAATCTGTGGTATTTATCCCGATTACCAGGGAACTGTGTCTTTAAATGACAAAATATTGAAACTTAGAAGCTATCAGGATGCCTTGAATAATGGAATAAGTATCGTCAATCAGGAGATACAAACAATTCCCGACAGCTCAGTTGCTGAAAACATTATGCTCGATAAACTGGAGCGATTTCAAAAAATCGGGAAATTAAACTGGAAAGAACTGAATTCGGCAGCACAGGTTTATATAGACCAGGTTCATCTCAATATCAATGCCAGTGATAAAGTGGGGCCATTAAGCACAGCGCAGAAACAACTAATTCAAATAGCAAAAGCCCTGGCTTCGGAAACGCCTGTTCTCCTGCTGGACGAACCTACTTCAGCACTCACGGAGAATGAAGCAACTACCCTCTTTTCCCTTCTTAGAGAATTAACAGGTCAGGGGAAGAATTTAATTTTTGTGTCTCATAAACTGGATGAGATTTTTGAACTCTGCGATAAAGTCAGTGTCATTCGCGATGGGAAATGGGTTGGTACGGATATAATTAAGAACCTCAATCGGGAAGATGTCATTAAAATGATGATCGGTCGTGAATGTTCTGATGAATATCTTGGTGTTCTAAATCCTGATAAAGATCAGATTGTATTAGAAGCCAAAGATCTGAATCTGGCGTGCAAAGTAAATAATGCCTCTTTTCAATTAAAAAAAGGTGAAATATTGGGTTTTTATGGATTGGTCGGTTCAGGACGAACAGAATTGGCAAAAATCCTAATTGGTGAGGATCATCCCGAGAGTGGCCAGATTTTCGTTAAAGGCAAAAAAGTTGCTATTCGTTCAATGTCAGAAGCCCTTAATAAATATGGAATAGGATATGTTTCGGAGAACAGAAAAGAGGAAGGTCTGATCCTGGACTTCTCAGTCGAAACGAATATCGGGCTGACCATTTGGGAAAAAGTGAGAAGTCGCTTTTTCAGAAAGATCAACAAAACCAAAGAAGACAAACTTGTTCTGCCGCTGATTGATAAATTGGAAATAAAAATAGCTTCATCAAGGCAGGAAGTTAAATCTTTAAGTGGCGGAAACCAACAGAAAGTCAGTATTGCCAAATGGCTCGCTGCTGACTGCGATATTTTAATAATCGATGAACCTACAATAGGTGTTGATATCGGAGCAAAAGAGTACATTCACGATTTAATATGGGATCTGGCCAATAATCAGAAAAAATCAATTATTCTCATCTCTTCAGACCTGCCTGAGATGTTAAAGCTATCGAGAAGAATTATGGTATTCCAGAATCAGAAGATTATGGGAACTTTAGACGATCTGAGTGGAGACCCGAAAAATAATGAAGAGGCCAGCTTGAGAATAGGATGCCTAATGGTTTAACAATAAAAAGGGAAATTCAGTAAAAAAAAACCTGCTTCTAATCAAAGCAGGTTTTTTATGATTCACATATAAATCAGTTAACGGGAACTTCCTTCACCATTGTAGTCTGAACGACATAACTCTCTTCGAAGTTCTTCATTATTTTTATATCATCAAGGAACCGGTCTGCTTCACCTTTTGACTGGAAAGTCCCGATCCGAACGCGATAATATGTTTTTCCCTCGACTGATTTAGTCTGAATTTCACTGGAAATATCTTTGGTAAAAAGGTAATCTCTCACTTCTTCCGCTTTTGTAAGATCATTGTAGGATCCAACCTGAATCCAGTATATAGTGACGCTTACCTTCATGGTTTCCTGCTTTTTTACAACCGGAGTTACGACAGGTTCGGCCTTTTCAACAGGTGCTTCTCTAACCGGTGTAATCTCTCTAACAGGAGATTCCTCTTCTTCAGATTCAGCTGGAGCGGCTGCATCAGCAGTCTCACCAGTTTCCTCTGCAGCAGAATCTACTGAATACTCTTCTTCAGTCGTTTCAGGATCAACCATCTGCGGGTATCCGTCATCATTTCTTACATATTCTATATGATCAAAGTCACGCCCCTGCTTTTCTGTGCTCATTGCACTCAACAGCGGCTTACCACCTTCCCCATTGGAAGAGGGGAAAAAGAAAAATATACCGGCACCGACAACAATAGCCAATACAGTTAATGCTGACAAAATAATCCAGAGAATCCTGGATTGCTCCATGTTCTCCCTTTTATTCATGTACTGATCTCTTTCGTCCAATTTTATACCCTCTTGTAATTTTCAGGAGTCTGAAGAAATAAATCAATCTGCTTTTCCAGATTAGTTAGACTTCCCCCGTTCCTTACCATATAAATATCGACACCTGTTGAAAAATGTTGAACAGTTAGATCCCGTTGTGAGCGAATTCTTGAAAATATATGGGATATTTTATATTTATCCCGAGTAAACGCTCGCTTTATCCTCATAAATAGAGGAGATTCAATCCATAAAACTTTATCACAAAGTTTATCCATTCCCGATGTTCCCAGAATGGCTGCGTTAATTAGTATATCTTTATTATCAGATTCCCTGATGATTTTCTCAACCATTTTAATTATAACCGGGTGAAGTATCTCTTCGAGAGAATTGAGCCGGGTTCTGTTATTAAAAACAATATCACCCAGTTTCTTCCGGTCTATATGACCATCTGTTTTCAGGAGATCCTCTCCGAAGCGATCTGCTACATCCTGTTTTTTTTCATTTAGAGCAAGATGCCCCAGAGTATCGACATCTATTGATAAAAATCCTTTTTTCTCAAATAGAGACGCCGCTGCATTTTTACCGCTGCACGCTTTGCCGGCAATGCCCAGAATCATGGAGGAGTCCCGCACTTTAGTGAATATCGCCCCAGCTTTCAGCTGTTTCAATACTGACTCTGAGAGGAACAGATAATTGTACCGCTCCTTCGAGAGCTTCCCGAACTATTTCCTTAATCTCATCAACTTCTCCCACAGGTACTTCGAGAATGCATTCATCGTGAACCTGGAGCAGTATCCTGGACTTCAGCCCTCTCATATGAAGAGCATTAAAAAGTCGGATCATACCGATCTTTACAATATCCGCAGCTGTTCCCTGAATTCTGGAATTCACGGCTATCCTCTCTGCGGCTTTCTTCTCCATTTTGTTTCGGCTGTTAATGAGATGTATATGTCTGATCCTGCCGAAGAGTGTTTCCGATAATTGCGTTTCTTCGGCTTTCCCAATTGTTGAATCAATAAACTCTTTTATTCCGCTATACTTTTCGAAATAAGCTTTGATAAATGATGACGCCTCTCCCCTGGGGATCTGCAGTTCATTGGATAATCTGAAAGCGGACATTCCGTACATAACTCCGAAATTGATGACTTTGGCAATTCTCCTCTGCTCTTTTGTTACCTCTGCAGGTTCTACCTGAAAAATAAGAGCAGCAGTACGGCTGTGAACATCTTCACCGGAAATAAATGCCTCGGTCAGTTCTTTGTCTCCCGAAAGGTGGGCGAGAACCACCAGTTCGATTTGAGAATAGTCGGCCGATACAAAAACATGTCCTTCTGACGCTTTGAACGCCTTTCTTATTCTCCGGCCGTTTTCATCCCGGACAGGTATATTCTGAAGGTTGGGATCTTTGCTGGAAACTCTTCCGGTTTCAGTTCCGGTCTGTATGAAGTGGGTGTGTATCTTCCCTGTATTTTCATTAATTGATTTCGGCAGTGCATCGACATAAGTTGATTTCAGTTTTGCAAGGGTCCTGTGAATCAGGATTTTCTCCGGTACGGGATCCTCTTTCGCCAGTTCGTTTAGAACCTTTGTATCTGTCGAATAGCCGGTCTTTGTCTTTTTTATCGGAGTTAGTTTCCGGTCTGTAAAAAGTACTTCCTGAAGCTGTTTGGTCGACTTGATATTGAACTCTTTTCCACAGAGAAAATAGATCTCTTTTTCTATTGCGGCGAGTTTTTCAGTCAGCTCAACACTGTACACAGCCAGTTCTTCAGCATCAATATATATTCCCGTAAGTTCCATCTCCGAGAGTATATCGACAAAGGGCACATCGACATCGTTGAAGATTTTTTCCATATTCAGCTCTTTCAGTTTAGCACTGAGAACTTCATATAAGCGGAATGTGATATCGGCATCTTCGGCGGCATAATGTGCTGCGATCTGTATAGGAACAGTATCAAAAGTCTTTCCCTTTTCTACAATCTCATTAAAATGAACCGTTTTATAATTGAGAAAAGTCTCAGCAAGATAGTCCATATTGGAAGGAGTAGAGCTATCGATCATCCAGGCGGCTATCATAGTGTCAAAGTATAGCCCCCGGGGATAAATGCCCCACTGCTTTAAAACCTTTATATCATATTTAAAATTCTGCCCGATGATTTTAATTTCTTCATCTTCGAGTATCTCTTTCAGTTTTTCCCTGACAATATCTTCGGGAATGCATTCCGTTTCGGGAGCTTTCAGAGGGATATAACAGGCTTCTTCCGATTTTATGGCGATGGAAAAACCCACAGGATTTGCAGAAACCGAATCGATACTGTCAGTTTCACAGTCAAAAGCGAACATTCCAGCTGCTTTCACGTCTGCAACCCACTTATCGAGGTGTTCTTCACTGACAACACCGCAGTAGGAACCGGCCCTTGCAGTATTCTTCTCTTCCTCGACAGGAACATCAGTTCCGGATTTCGACGCAGCATCCGCTGCCATTCGCTTCAGACCGACTCTCTGAAAAACAGGTACCGCCGCACCGTAATCGAGATCGGCAACACTGAGTTTTTCAATATCCTCTTCGCAGGGACAGTCTTTTCTGATAATAACCAGCTCTTTGCTGAAATAGGCTTTTTCTTTCCCTTCAATAAGGTTCTTCTTCTGAGCTTTTGCAGTGATGGATTCAACATTTTTATAAAGACCGTCAAGAGTGTCAAACTGATTGAGCAATTTTACAGCCCCTTTGCCGCCGATCCCCTTCACACCTGGAATATTATCAGCAGAATCTCCCACTAGAGAGAGATAATCTATAATCTGATCAGCGCGGATACCCCAACTATTGAGTATTTCATTCTCATCCATCTCCGTATAAGTTCCACCCTTTTCCGGTTTAAGAACATGAACCAGATCATTGACAAGCTGAAGGATATCCTTATCACCGGAAATAATCTTGATCTCCCGCCCGTCTTCTTCTGCCAAACGGGCGTAGGTACCCATCAGGTCGTCGGCTTCAAAACCATCGGCTCTGATTATGGGAACTTTCAGTAACTCACACAACTCTTCAATTACAGGAACCTGTTCAAAAAGCTCTTCAGGGGCTTTGGCTCTGTTCGCTTTGTATTCCTTGTACATTTCATGACGAAATGTAGGAGTCCTGGAATCCATAAGCACAGCAAAATACTCCGGTTTATAAGTTGAAAATATTTTAAACAACGTTGAGAAAAATCCAAAAACAGCAGAGATATTCTTATCATCTGTACCGCGCATGGGATTATTTATAAAAGCATAATAGGAACGGAAAATTATGGCAAAGGCATCTAATACATATAAAGGTTTTTTCATGTTTGTATGTCTATCAGTACCGGCACTGATTCCTGTTTATAGTTTTTCGCTCTTCCCGGAAACCGTATAGAGCTGAGTTCAGTTCTGATCTCTTTCATGCGCGAACTGAGAGATGTTCTGAGTTCACGGCTCTTTTTAAGGGCCCGGACGCGAAAACTCATCAGTTTTGCAGAAGCATTATTCCGAAAAGTTTCAGAACACCCGTTTAAATGAGTACTCAGAACCTTTTCGATAGAACTGATCTGTTGGAATCTATGTTGCTCAATATTGATAAAAGTTTCAAGAACTTCAACTGGAGAAAATTCCAGCTGAGTCTCTATGATTTGCAGTTCATTGATGTATTCACCGTATAGTGAATACAGTTTAATAAGAAGTTTAGCGGTATATTGTTCTGAAGATGGATTTTCCATCATCCCGCAATATTTACACCGGAATTGCCGTTGGAACTCTGATTGACAGCAGTCCCTTCAATAGCCACCCAGGCTTCTCTTAAATCGGACATAAATTTTCTAACATCTATAACCGGTTGTACATCTTTATCGATGTTAGCCTGTACAAGCTGTCGGTTGAAAAACATATAGAGGTTATATAGATTTTGTGAAATATCTCCACCTTTTTCAAAGTCAAGAGATGCCATCAGCTCTGTAATAATATCCTGAGTTTTAGATATTGCATTGTGAACGATATCAAATTTCAATTTATCTTTTGATAATTCATCCTGTGCAATGTCCATCTGCTTTATTGCTTCGTCATAAAGCATAACAATAAGTCTTCCCTGGCTGGCTGTTTTAACACTTGTCTGTCTATATGCGTTAAGTCTGTTTACACTCATAGGAAAGCGTTCCCCCTCCACCTGAATCAGGCTACTTTATTTATCGGATACTATAAATCAGCTCTTAAACAAATTATAGTATAAAATCATATTTTCTACTTCGAATTCTCAATCAATTTAGAAACAGTAACAAGATCATAACCGGAAGTTTTCAAAGCTTCTATAAGCAAATCGATCTTACTGAAGAGATAATCATCTCTAACAGTATTTTTACCTACTTCCACAGAGATTATAGAACCTGGTTTCTTCATTTTCATAATTCTTTCAATTATTTCCGATGAACGGAAATAAATTGAACTCAATGTACCGCCGCTGTCTTTTGCGACCCAGTCCAGGGGATCAAGATCTCTGCCAATATATGTGTAGTTGTGTTTTTTTGATGCTTCGATTATATCTGTGTTCACAAAATAATACGGTGCATGCCATAAAGGTTCAAGCTCTTTACCGGTCGCTGAGAAATATTCGTCTTCATTATATGAAAGACCTCTCAATATAAAATCCTCATTAATCTGATAACGGGTATCAGTCATATCGAAATCTGCATAGAACATGGAACCAATCTCATGATTTGATTTCTCCAGTTCCAGTGCCGCATCGGGATGACGGCGGATAAATTCTCCATTGATAAAGAAAGTGGCTTTTATCTGATAATCTGAAAGGATATTGAGGATTTCAGATAATCCTTCAACAGAATCAGTTAAATTGAAAACAAGAGCCACATCTCTTCGCCTGACACGGGATCCGTGACTGAAGACCTGAGAATCAAGTGGTTCCTCGCTATTGGGGAAAGGGTCATATTCAGCTTCGGGAATGTAAACCAGAGTATCAGATCTGATAGAATCGTTCTCTTTGATCATAATTCTGTTGTTGTATAAGGATGAAGGTGCTGTCTCCAGAAATATCCTGTACTCATTTGTAAAAGTCAGAGGATCTATAATTGCCGTATACCTGCCAGTTGAGGTCCAGGTGCCATCGTACTCATTGAAAAGAAACTTATTCTCATTATTCTGAAGTACTATTCTTCCATCTTTAGTAAATCCCGATTGTCCGAATTGTGTAAAGGAACTGATATAAGAGCTATCATTTTTAAAATTATAGACTGTACTGTTCTGAGAACCGGCGACAAGTACAGAATCGCTATCGAGCCAGAAAAGATTTAAAGGATGTTCGTGAACTCTGTAAGCAAGAACACTCCATGTTCCAAAGGTCCGGAGTGTTACTCCCTCAGCTCCTGCGAGAACAACTCTCTCTTCGTCGGGAGATAGAGAAATTGAGACAATGCCTCGATCTACAGTCTGTATAAACTCAAGAGGGCTATCACCATTCATATCGTGAGTGAAAACCATGCTTTCGCCACTATTTCTATTCGATGCCAGAATAACAAGCTTTCCCGATTCAGCCCAGAGCAGCTGTTTAACTTCCATACTCTTCGGTAGCTGAAGATAAGGAAGAGAACGAACCCTTTTCCCATCAGCCCGGTAATCGGTCTTGTTCATATCGTAGAGAATCAGATCCCGGCCGTTTTTAACTACAAGCCCGCGCTCTCCATCGGGAGATATTGTAAAACTATCAAAACCCGGTTCAAAATCAAAGGGAACGCGACCGGCAACTTTGCTCATATTGAACTCACCACTATAAAGGGAGCGTGTAAAAATATCCGAAGAATCGAGCCGGTAAACAATCCCGCCATTTATAAAATACAGTATTGAACTATCCTCTTCTTCATTCCAGCTGATACTGTTCAGTTTTCCATCACCGATTTTCCTCAAAGATTCATTGAGTACTCTGCTCTCTTTATACTGCTCGAGAGAAAAATAATACAAACTATCCTCTTTGCCATAAATAAAGAGTTTTGAATCTGTAGACCAGAGAGCGTATTCATTATCAAAAGTCAGATCAATTTCTGTCTTCAGATCATAATACTCACCATTTGTCATATCGAATAAATGAAGCTGTCCGCGCACAATAGAACTTGCTTTGACAAAAAGTAGCTTTGTTCCATCGGGAGAAATCTTCACAGATGTGATTTTGCCATCCTTTATGGTTTCACCATCAACAAAAGACTTAAATCCCCGAACCGGTATCATTGCCTTGAAATCTGACGTGCTCTGGAAAAGACCATATCTATTCTGTACAAAAAAAGTTGATGTCGATTGGTTATACCAACTCTTTTCAGGAAAGAATGTCATTGCGTGCATTTGACCATCTTCAGCTGATCCTGAAAAGAGAGTCTTGTAATCACCAAATCCAGGGAAAAACTGGGTCACCGAAAAAAGAAAAGTATTTTCACTGTTTATATTCAAATCTGAAAATAGAACTTCAGAAGTGGCACTCAGAGTCAGCGTGCAAAGAAGAATTAAAAATATAAGAAGACGTTTCATCTTTATCACAATCGGCAGGAATTTGAAGTTACTGTAGAGAAAGTTTTATAATGTTGGATTTCGGTTATTGGGGAGTTTATTTAAGGATGGATGTAGAGGGAGGAATGGAGGACGGAGACCGGAGTTGGGAGACAGGAGTTGGAAAAATGATGGTATTTTAAGATTAAAGGTCCAAGATTAATAATTAGATGATTTTCGAAGTATGAAAAGAGGCCATGAGGCTTGTTGTTAAAATTAATAAAGTTCTTAGCATCGGTTTCAATCCCATCGAATATTGCTGAAGGTTATGAGAGAAATAGCCAGAACAATACTCTTCCCGTCTCCCTTCTCCGGTCTCCCTCCTCCCCTCTTTTTCCTAGTTGACCAAACAGGATATGTGACATATAATTAGTAATAGTTATCAATAGAAGGAGGTTTTATGAGAAATACAGAACAGAAAAGTGTTATTCTTGAAGTACTACAAACTCACAAAGATCATCCGACTGCTGATCAGATATATAGTGAAGTACGAGAGAGACTACCGAAAATCAGTCTGGGTACTGTATACCGTAATCTTGAAAAATTATCCAGCGCCGGTATGATAATGAAATTGGAACTCGGAGGCGGTCAAAAACGATTTGATCCCAATCCTCATGAACATTCACATTTCCGATGTGTTACCTGTTCATCTGTTGAAGATTTGCCCCACCAGATAAAAATTAATCTTCCCGAGATTAATTCAGAAGCGATCAGTAACAGGATTGTTCTGGGCACAACCCTGGAATATTATGGTTACTGTGAAGAATGTGCAGCAAAAAGACAACTCAACTAATACTGGAAAATACCTACAATAAATTTCATCATAGAAGATTCGTTAAACCTGATCCTTTGCTGTTTTTATACAATTATTCTGATATTAAGGATCGGGAGATTGTAGGTCTTCTGGCTTCCTCTCTGGCTCTGGGGAGAGTTAATTCTATATTAACAATAATCGAAACTGTTTTAAAAAAAATCCCCTCACCTTATGAGGACATCATGTCGTTGACAGAGACAGAACTGGTTTTATTATTTTCAAACTTTAAATACCGATTTTATAATCACGAAGATCTGACAAACCTGCTGCTGGCAATCAAGAGTATAATCAATACATATGGCTCTTTGAATACTTGTTTTCTAACCGGATATTCTGATTCTGATATTACGATTCTCCCGGCTTTGAATTATTTTGTACAGAAATTGAATTTTGTAAATAAATTGAAAATGATAGCTGATCCATCAAAGAACAGTGCCTGCAAAAGACTACAGTTATATCTGCGCTGGATGGTTAGAAAAGATGTTATAGATCCCGGTGGATGGGTAGGTATTCCAAAGTCAAAGTTGTTAATTCCTCTCGATACTCATATCGCTAAGGTAAGTAAAATGCTCAATTTGACTTCACGTAATGACGGTGGAATGAAAACTGCAATAGAAATAACTGAAAATTTGAAAAAAATCGACAGGGATGATCCTATTCGATTTGATTTTTCCATGACAAGGCCAGGCATTCATCCTGAACTCGGTTATGAGGAGTTTAAGAAATAATTGGAAAATAAAAGGTGAACTCATCGCTATCGATGAATTCCCTTTTAATTATATAAATAGAATTATATTTTTCTTACACTTGTAGCGCAAGGACCTTTGGGACCCTGGCCTACTTCGAATTCTACTTTATCGCCTTCGTTGATATAACCTTCGACTTCACTTGAATGAACGAATAGATCGTCTCCGCTTTCCTGCTGGATGAATCCGAAACCTTTTGTAGAATTAAACCATTTAACTGTTCCTGTTGACATTGTAACCTCTTTAATAAAATTAAAATTAGAATATTGTAGTATGGCGAAATAAGCAATAGTAATAGTCAACAGATTGTAAATATTCTGAAACTATTATACATAAAACACTTAACATAGCAGTATTCCACGCTATTCCGACTGTTTTTCATTGGAAAATTACGAAAATCTATTTCTTTCGACGACGCCTTTGTCTTTTGGGAAGCTTTATATCCATTCCCCCCATGATAACTGTTCCATGAAATCTGATTGTGGGTTGACCTGGATAATGATCCCCTGGAAGATGATTATCTATCCCGCCCATAATCGGCAGTCCATTCACTTCCACATTGATTCCTAATGGAACGATAATCTCGATACCACCCATAACACAGAAGAATTCAAAATCAGTTTCTCCCGGAGCAAGCAAAGCTTCAGAAAAGTCCAGATTGATTCCCCCCATAAAAGCATAGAGGTTATTCTCCCGGGCAGGTTTCCATCTCCCCTTTCGGTTGATACTACTGAGGATTCCCATAAAAGTTTCATCCGGGCGGATGTCTCCGGAATTCACAGTATCACTATTTGCATCTGATGATGTTGTAGTGACCGGTTTCAGATCTGAAGTAATGCGTTCAAGATCCTCAGCGAGTGATGTATGAACAGCCATCTCGAGGCGCTTCTCTAATTCATCAAGATCGATATGTCCATGAGCATAATTAAATTCAAGTTGTTTTACAGCATTTTCACGCTGTTCTTCTATATTCATACCATTACAATAGATAAAGAGAATTGAGCTGTCAATTAAATTATGAAGTTTAACCTTATATCAGACCCTTTTACGAAAATCCCTAGGTGTTGTTCCTGTATATTTTTTAAAAATCCGTGAGAAATAGAACTCATCATCATATCCGGCAGCTTCAGCGCTTTCCCGGACATTATCACCTTTCAGAAGCCGCCCCTTTGCCGCTTCCAGTTTCCTTTCGATAATAAATGATTTCAGAGAAAGGCCCGTATAGGCTTTGAATATATTGGCTGTATGACTGTAACCGAAAGAGGAGATTTTCATAAGATTTTCCAGCAAGTCAGGATTTGTATAATCTTTTTCAATAGCGGATATCATTTGAAGTACCAGATAGCTCTTTCTCTCTTCTGAAAAATCTTCAGCTTCATATGCTTCTTCGATAAAGGTATTGAGAAGAACCATAAAGAGGGGATTCGTATCGAGGGGAGTCCAGAAATCCTCTCTTTGTTCAATGATTCTGCGTATCTCCCTGCAAATCATAAAAACCAGGTTCAAATCGGAAAATGTTACAAGTTTTTTATATCGTATATGTCCAAAAAAATCAGTTTTATGGAAAAGGTAGAGCATAAAATGCTGGGCTACCATTCTCACCGGTTCATCACTGGTCTTATAGGCATTTATCATATGATTCGGGGGAACAAGCAGGGCCATACCCGGTTTTATATTAAATCTCTCTTCTTCAATTACAAAACAGGCGCTGCCGCTCTCACATATAAAAAGGTCATAATCGTTCATTGTCCGATTGCATATATCCCAGTCGTCACCATTTTCCTGTGGATAGGGAGCCTGCGTCAGATCGAGGATGATATTTCTATAGGGAATGGTTTTAAAAAAAGGGATTTTCTGTTTCATCATTTAAAAAATACCATAATTAGTCAGAATATGTCCATGTTTACTCTGAAAGAAGCCATTCATTTCCAGAAATTTCAGATTTATACTTCATTTATGAATATTTTAAGAGTCGGGATAATAGGATGTGGAGTTATCGCTCCCACACATATATGGGCTATAGAAGAAAATGAAGGAATTGAATTAACTGCTCTCTGCGATATCAACCGGTCGAGAATGGAAAAGATTCATCAGAGTAAAAACTGCATCCATTTTGAAGACTGGAAGGAGATGCTCCAATCTCCCGGGGTGGATATTGTAGCGATATGCCTACCCCATTATCTCCATGAACAGGCTATAATTGATGCTCTACAGGCGGGTAAACATGTAATTTCAGAAAAACCTCTCGCTGTGAACCTGAACCAGATTCAGAATATTAAAAAAATCGCTGCGGAAGCTGAATTAGAAGGAATCCATTCTTTCGGGATATTTCAGCATCGCTTTTCTCCCCTCATATGTGAAATTCAATCGGTGCTCAAAGAAAAATCACTGGGAACATTGATTGATGCAAAGGTGAATTTTATCTGTACGAGAAAACAATCCTATTACAATAGCGATCTATGGAGAGGATTATGGGAAACTGAAGGGGGAGGAACTCTGATCAATCAGGGGATTCACACACTGGATATTCTCTATCAGCTGTTGGGACTTCCCCATGAGGTCGAATATAGCCTTACCAGGGAGAAACTGAAGGAGATCGAAGTGGAAGACAAAGGTGTCGGTTCCCTCAGCTATGATACCTCTATAGTCAGTTCCGGAAAAGTTTCTCTTCATTTTGAAAATGATCTGAAAACTGGCTGGATGCCGGAAATAATTCTGATTGGAACAAAGGGAACTCTGGAGGTACAGGACAGCGAGCATTTCTCATGCAATATCAAGGGGATCTGCAGAAGACTTGAAAAATTTCTTATTTACGATGAAGACAAAGCTCCCGGAAAAGAATGCTACGGCTCTCTTCACAGCAGAAATTACAAAGATATTATCAACTCTCTTTCTGAAAAACAAAAAGGAAATCGCCATCAGCCCAAAGTAAGTCTTTTTGATCTGGCGTCGACAACAGAAACAGTACTGGCATTGTATCAGTCGCACTTTCAAAGGAAAAGAATCAACCTGCCTCTGATTTCGTGGAAGAAACCGCAGAAACTGGCATATACAGGAGCAATTAATGAATAAGGTAAAACTGGCCGTTATTGGGCTGGGAAATATGGGGAGTAGTCACTGTAAAAATGTTTCCATAATGGATACTGCTGAGCTGACCGCCGTATGTGATCTGGAAAAAGACAAAATTAAAAAGCTATCCAGTCTCTACAACTGTAGGGAATTTCAGTCTACAGAAGAGTTATTTGCCGCAGGAGGTTTTGATGGAATTATCATCGCCACACCACACTACGATCACACAACAATTTCGCTTGAAGCCTTTAAACTGGGTTATCACGTCCTGACTGAAAAACCTGTCGGCGTTCATGTTAAAGATATCAATAAGATGATCAGTGCCTTTGAAAAAGCGAAAAAGACGAAACCCGATCTATTATTTTCAGCCATGTTTCAGCAGAGAACCAGAGGTCCGGCTATAAAAATTAAAGACCTGCTTGATAAGGGAGAGTTGGGGAAACTAATAAGGGCGACATGGATCATTACAGACTGGTACCGCACACAAACCTATTACAATTCCGGAGGATGGAGAGCGACATGGGCGGGAGAAGGTGGAGGAGTTCTTATGAATCAGTGTCCCCATCAATTGGATATGTATCAGTGGTTTTTCGGAAGCCCTGACAGAGTCACAGCATTTGCATCACTTGGTAAATATCACAATATCGAAGTGGAAGACGAAGTCACTGCCTATTTCGAATACGACAATGGCATGGTAGGACATTTTATTACATCTACAGGTGAATCACCGGGATCTAACCGGCTGGAAATTGTAGGAGAGCAGGGAAAACTTGTCTGGGAAAATGACAAAATCACTTTTTACAGAAACAGAGTATCACTGTTGGATCATCTTAAGACCTCTGAAGCCGGTTTTGAAAAACCCGAATGCTGGACCTGTGATATACCTTATGACTCAAAAGGTGGAGAGCATAAAATCATTATTGAAAATTTCTGCTCAGCCATAAGGGACAAAGAAGAATTGATAGCCCCCGCATCAGATGGGATAAATTCGATAATGATGGATAATGCCATAATGTTATCCAGTTTTGAGAAGAGAACTGTTGAGTTGCCTATTGATGAAGAGAAGTTTGAGCAGAAATTGCACAATCTAATTTCGAACTCTACATATACAAAAAAAGTTGTGAATGCAACGAAGGATGATGTTAATAAATCATTCTGAGAAAAGGAGCAGAATTTGAACATAGAAGATACAAAAATCGGAGTGACTTTATACAATTTAAGAGAATACTGCCAGACTCCTGAAGATCTTGATAAAACACTCAAAAAGGTATCGGAGATAGGTTACAGAGCCATTCAGGTTTCAGGAGTTCCTCTTGATCCTCAAATCATTAAAGATAAGGCTGATAAATACGATCTGTCTATCTGTGCGAGTCATGAGAATCTCGACAACATTCGCAATGATTTTGACAGCATAGTTAAAAAGCTCAAATTGTGGAATTGTGATTTTACTGCCCTCGGTTCACCGGGAGCTAATTTCACTCTAGATCCCGAAGGAGCCGGTTTGCTGATAAAAGAACTTGATGCTATTGGAAAACAGTTTGCACGTGAGGGAATTCGATTCGGTTATCACAATCATCATTTTGAGTTTGCCAAAGCCGGTGAATCTCTTTTTATTGAACGTCTTTACAATGAAACCGATCCATCGACGTTCTATGCAGAGTTAGACGTACATTGGGTTCAGAGAGGGGGACAGAATCCTGTGGACTGGATAAATAAAGTTTCGGGGAGAATGCCTGTGTGCCATTTCAAGGACTTTTCCATTAGTGGGAAGGAACCTTATTTTAGTGAGATCGGAGAGGGAAATCTAAACTGGAAATCGATTATTGATGCCTGTGAAAAAACAGGTGTCCGATGGTATGTAGTGGAACAGGACGATCCTGTCGATGAACGGAATATCTTCGAGTCCCTTGATATATCCTACAAAAACCTGATCGCTATGGGAGTGAAATAGATGTATTACACAGGATTTGCCGACGAAGCCGGTGTGGGGATAGAAGCTCAGATAAAAGCGACGAAAGAACTGGGTTGGAGCCGGATAGAATCTAGAAATATAGACGGAGTAAATATTCACGATCTGAGCGATGAAGATTTTGAAAGAGTTGCCGAAAAACTGGAAGAGGTCTCAGTGACCATAAACTGCTTTGGCAGTACAGTGGCCAACTGGAGCCGTGATCCCCGATCAGAAGAGGACTTTGAACGCAGTGTGACCGAATTGAAAAGAGCTCTTCCCAGAATGGAAAAACTCGGCTGTACCATGATCAGAGGCATGAGCTTTACTAGATTGAGAGATATTTCTCTCTACACTCTTGAACTGGAAAAGATCATTTTTAATAAAGTCGGGAAACTGGTGCAGATATGTGAAGACGCCGGTGTCGATTATATGCATGAAAACTGCGCCAATTACGGAGGAATGTCGTCTGAACATACATTGAAACTGATAGAGAACATTCAGTCTCCTCATTTCAAACTCGTTTATGATACGGGAAATCCCATCAATTCCATCGATTATGGAAAAGTTTTTGGAAACCAGATGCAGAATGCTTTACAATTCTACAATGATGTTAAGGAGTTTGTGGGATACGTCCACATAAAAGACGGCAGGTTCATCAACATCAGCCCCGACAGAATCTTCAATAATTCCGAATGGACTTTTCCCGGTGAGGGAGAGGGATACGTAAAAGAGATCGTCTCCGATCTGATTAGTAACGGTTATGATGGCGGATTTTCCATAGAGCCTCATATGGCTCTGGTCTATCATCAGGACGATTCCATCTCTTCCGAGCAGATCAAATACCAGAACTATGTCGAGTACGGAAAAAGATTCATGCAGATTGTAGAGGGAGTAGAGCTGAGGTTGGGAAATATCAACTAGTTTAACTTTAAAAGATATGCTACACTGATTCAAATAAATATTTCCGAGGTTTACTTTCTAAGGAACATCTGTAAATGGATAGTTCTACGAAGTGAATCCCGGGTTGCAGGGGAAACGCTGCAGCCTCCCGTGTTTGGAAAGGAAAGAACATGAAGAAGATCTCTCTCTTATTGCTTGCAGTCCTGTTGCCGGTTCTGCTGTTTTCACATGATTTCAGTTATTCCGCAGAAGATCTGTGCGATTTGATAAATAAAAACTCTGCCGGAAAATCAGAGATTTACTATAACTCTCAATGGCATAAAGGCCAAACGCTTCTTGAGCTGCTTCCCCTTATGGAAGATGTCTACAGACTAACAATTCAAACAGAGGAAAATATCTATACACTCACTGATGATGAACTGGGAGAGGAATGGTCCGAATCATACCTGGTTCAGTCAAACAGGAAACTAGCATTCTTTTTCAAAGGTATCCTCTATGATGATATAAAAGAGTTCCGTTTTTCCGGCACTCCTATGGAATCACAGAGCCTGGAAATTTGGCTTTCCTGGGAAGGGATAAATGAGCTGAGAGATGAGCTGGAGGTTTTTGCCAGGATCCATGGGGTTGAGATCAAAGCTGTTGAAGTTCCCCGCCCCGAATCTAAACTGATCTCGGTTATCAGAGCGGGAGGTGCCGTACCCGACATTATTATGCTCCAGTCGAGCGCTATTGAAAATCTGGTCGCGGCAAGAACCCTGCAGAATCTGAATTATCTGGATCTGCCGGATCTGATGAATCAGGGAATTGAAGCTTTTTCCTATGAAAACAGGCTCTGGGCCCTACCCTTCTATTCGGACACTCAGGTAATGTTCTACAACAGAGAAATTATAAAAACCTCGATCAATTCCGAATGGACACTGGATGATATGGAGAGAATAAGCAGAAACATCGGAGATGATTCCATTCATCAACTTGCCTGGAATTCCTATTCGTCAAACTGGCTTATTCCCTTTGAATTTTCTTTTGGAAAAAGAGAGCTGATAGATTCTGACGGGAGAATATCTATAAACGATGTGCCGACTCAAAAAGCTCTCTCTTATGTGATCAACCTCCAGGAAAAAGGTCTGCTGTCATCTATGGAGAGAGATGCCATGGATGCTCTTTTTATCGCAGGAAAAGTGGCCTTTATAATGAGCGGTTCCTATTCCATCCCCTATTTCGCTTCACTGGGCCTCAATTTTGGAGTCCTGCCCCTTCCCATTAATGACGAGACAGATCTTCCACTAGTACCGCTTCTGGATTTCAAGGGGCTGGCCATTACGAGAAAAACCGATTCCCCCATTCTGGCAAAGAGAGTGATTCAGTTTCTCACATCTTCTGCTGTTCAACAGAGGTTCTGTCCGGCTATGGCAAAGCTTCCCGCAAGAGATGGTGTACTGAAAATTCCGGGGATCTCTTACGATTATGCAGATGTACTGGATAAGTCCGCATCAAGGGGAATCGTGATTCCTCCGCGGAATGTCTACGGCATTTACAAAAATAATATGTGGAAACTTCTCAGATTTGCACTTTCAGGCAGAATGTCAGTCAGACAGACTCTGGAACAGGGTCAAACTCTAATGGAAAACACCACAGATAATTGATACATAAAAGGAGAAATTGATGAAAAAAAATTTGAGTTTAATTCTTCTATCGGCCATGTTAATCGCCGGTAGTTGCGCAACAGCAAGAATGGATGCAGTTGATGACCTATCGAGTGCGACACCCATGGGCAAAGGATGGATGGTAAACCTCACGGGAGTTCGAAACGACGAATTGTGGCAGAGCAATGTTGAGAACTGGATAAATGAAAATCCCGAAGTCAGTGTCTCGATGGAATTGGAGAAAAAAGGTTCGGTCAATATCTACAGCGGAATCCTGCTCAAAGATGTCGTTGCGTTGATTGATGATCCGTCGGGAGGAATGCCCGCCGAATTCCAGGAAAAGCTATGGAAGGAGGGATACGACATAACTCTCACAGCAGCCGATGGATACAGTGGGACTTTCAATACGACAGAAGCTGACTTTGATGAAGTTCTCCTTGTCGATTCCATCGATGGAGAAGCTGTCCCTCCTATGATTGCCGGGAATATAACAGGTAAAGCCTGGGTAAGGGATCTTTCTGAAATCGAATTGAGTCTTGCTCCAGTTGATCTCGCTGAAAACAGTTTTGGATTTATACTCGATATAAACGGAACATCCATGACGTATTCCATTAGCGATCTCGAGAAGATGGATATCTACATCGAAGACAAAGGCAGTTTTACAAACAGCCACAATAATACTACGAACTCGATTTACGGTGGAGTAAAACTGATTCCCCTCCTGTCTGAGTTTATGGAAGTGACTCCTGATACAGCTATCAGGATCATTGCCATGGACGGTTATGAAATGAGCTATGGCGGAGAAATGCTGCTCGACCAGGAAGACGGTGACTGGATACTGGCCTTTAAAGAAAACGGCGAGTATATGCCCGAAGATCCCGGGTATATCCGTCTTGTTAAAGCGGGACCGGACAATCCCAATATCACAGGGCATGTATCGGCGAGAATGATTAAAAAAATTGTAACAGAAGGACAGCCCTTCAAAGACTTTGAGCTGACTCTTGTTCAGAAAGACCTGACTGAAATCTTTGATAGACAGACTATGCAGAGCGGCGTGATCACCAATAAAAACAGAGTCAGTTATTACGATCGTAAGAAAGATGTGAACATAGAATATATGGGAATTGCACTCTGGAGATTGCTCGAGCGACCGACGGGATACAAATCTGTGACACTCGAAGCTGCTGATGGTTATACCATTACACTTTCCAACGATCAGATTGAAGGCAATGATGATGTTATTCTCGCCATGTATACTGGAGAAAACGACGAACTGCTCAGCGATAATGACTGGCCGCTTAAAATAGTTTGGGATAAAGATGCCGAAGTTGTCCCCGAAGGTATAAAAGCTGTTAGAAACATTGTCAAAATAACTCTGGAGTACTGATAAATGTTTAAAAGGGGTCTCCGGGCTGGTAAAAACACAGCAATAGTCCTGCCTGTTCTGGCACTTATTTTTCTTATAGGACTGGCCCCTTTTATTTCCGCTTTTGCCGATAGTTTCTTTCATGATTATTACGGAGAACGATCCTTTGCGGGATTTGATAATTTCCGTTTTATTCTGAGCGATTCCGCCTTTCCCTACAGCCTGAATATCACAGTTCTATGGGCAGTTATAAATGTAACCCTGGGATTGTTTTTCGGATTTCTTCTCGCCTTGAGACTCGTATCCCATCGGAAGAAGAAAGGATATCTCCATCACTTCCTCCTTATCCCCTGGGGAATTCCCGTATATATAGCCATCCCCTTATGGAGGTTTATCCTTCATGGAAACGGCGGTGAATCGGTCATAACCAGACTCACGGGATTGAAGATCAACCTGATGATGGATCCCGTGGCAGGATTCGCCGGATCACTGATAGTCAGTCTATGGTTGAGCGTTCCCATAACCGCTTTTGTATTTGCAGGACATATGCGGAAAGTCAGCCGGTCGGTAATCGAAGCTGCGAAGATAGACGGTGCCCGTGAAGGCGTAATAGCCAGATATATCTATATCCCGGAAATCCGCGAATCACTGTTGGCCATGGGTGTCTTGAGTTTTATTAAATCATTCAAAGAATTCACATTGCTATTTATGATGACCGCCGGAGGTCCGCCGTTGATCAGCGGTATCACCGAAAGGCATATTGTAGGAGCGACGACGACACTCGGAATATTCCTCTATGAGATATTCCTTCAAACTAATGACTGGGGGATCAATGCCGCCTACGCTCTAATAATGGCGGCCATAGTCATATTCATTATGATTTTCTGGATCATGATTAAAAAGAGAAGCCCTCTCAGGAATTTCCTTCTACTGACCATACCGGTTCTGGTAGCGGGAACAGATCCTCTACTGATGATCATTTCCCCGGCTTATCTCGTCATAGCCTTAAAAGACAAATACCAGAAGCATATTTTCTCGGCAGTGGCAATTGTTCATATTATATACACAGTACTGAGAATCCTTGAAAGAGGATTTCTACAGGGTTTCAATCCAGGAATTGTCCTGATTTTACTTATAATCCTTATACGGAAAGACCGCTTCAAAAGTAAAAATTACAATAATTTCTACCCGGGAAAGTTAGGATCGGGATCGAGGATCCTGTCGGTTTATTTTACATTCATAACGGGAGCTATTCTCTATATGCTGATCTGGATGAGCCTCTCGGGAGTCAGCGCCTGTTATATGGATTCCATAGTTCCCCCCCATGCTGGACTGAACAACTTCCTTGTCATTTTCCGCGACGAGGGAATAGTGAAATATTTTCTGAACACCCTGCTCGTAGCGGGAATTACCGCCATCCTTCTTCCTATTCTCATTTTTCCCGGAGCGGTGTACTTAAATAAGTCCGGGGGCAAGAGGACTCTTGCAGTTCTCGGTTTTATACAGATAATCGGACTGGCCGGCGGTATGCATTCACTTATACCGCTATACAGATTATTCCGGACTATGGGACTGATAAATACCTACATCCCCCTTATTCTGATCTATCTCTATCACGCAATACCATTCTCTCTGTTTATACTCACAGCCTATCTCAAAACGCTTCCCGCCGCATACAGAGACCTTGCGGAAATTGAGGGGATGAGCGAGTTGTCTTATGGATTTAAAATACTGCTACCCCTCTCTATGCCTACGGTGATAACGGCAGTAATGGCGGCGTTCATATCGGCGTGGAACGGTTTTCAGGCACCTCTTCTGTTTTTAAATGATGAGAACTTATACACAATAAGCCTGAAACTCTACAGCTATGTGGGGAATCTGGGATCGAGCCGGCCCCTATGGAATTTATTCGCCGCCGTATCAGTAGTCAACACACTGATAATCGGGCTGATATTCCTGCGATTCAGAAGACATATGAGCTATTCTCCGGTCAGTGAATCCGACTTATAATTTCCCATGTTGTATTTTCCTCTCTTTCAATAAGCATATTGCGCTATGCTAAGAAATCTACAATCAGATTGGAAAAGGAAAATTTATGAGTGCATTGGGAAATATCTTATGGGTCGTATTCGGCGGGCTGATCAGTTCAATACTATGGGTTACTGCCGGTTTAATCTGCTGCGTCACTATTATAGGGATTCCATTTGGAATACAGTGTTTCAAAATTGGAGGGCTGATTCTGGCTCCTTTCGGACGGGAAATTGAACTGGGAGAATTCGGATTCGGAGGTGCTTTGGGAAATGTGCTGTGGATTCTGCTGCTTGGTTGGGAACTCTGTCTAGGTCATTTGATCATCGGGTTTTTGTTTTTCATTACATTAATTGGAATACCTTTCGGTAAACAGCATTTCAAACTGGCTGGACTGGCTCTATTACCTTTCGGAGCAAAGATCAGTTAGAATTTGTTATTTTGGCTAATTTTAGGCTGAAACTGAAAGGTTCAGAGATGCCATAGCTCCTTCGGTCCCCGGCCAATACCGTCACTATGGAGTGTTAAATAAAGAGGATATTTTTTACTTTTATAATATTGTTCGGGAGTAAAAATTCCCTTTCGAAAGACCTTCCACCAATTGATCTACACATTTGTCATAGTTCTCCAAATCCAAATAGCAAAAGATGCAGTATCTTTCAATACATTCCGCAATGAATGGGAAATCTCTTTCACATCATCGTTTTCCAATCCCCTGAAGAAGTTTTGCTGGAGATTTTTATTCTTATGAATCATAAAAGAATTAAAAGGTACGGAGATGATTTTATACAGGGCATCGGGCAGACAAGAGTCCCCGCCCCAGGGATACGGGGTATTGCACCCTATGGCCGAATAAAAAACACTGGAGATAGCTGGAGTAGAGATTTCCAGCTATCGCTGCTTTTACATAAAGAATATATTATTCTTTTCACAATCCTTTTTAACTTTTTCCGGCCAGAGACTCGCCTGAACCTCTCCGATGTGAGCTTTCCTCAGGAAAAACATACAAAGTCTCGACTGTCCGATTCCACCACCTATCGAGTCGGGGAAATCTCCGTTGAGAAGGCGCTTGTGAAAATTCAAATCCTTCCGGTCTTCAGCATTGCGGATTTCCAGTTGTCTGAGTAAAGCCGCTTTATTCACACGGACTCCCATAGAAGAGATCTCAAAAGCTCTTTTCAGCACAGGATTCCAAAGAATAATATCTCCATTTAAGCCCTTATTATTATCTGAAGTCACAGAACTCCAGTCATCATAGTCGGGAGCCCTTCCATCATGAGGTTTACCATCGGACAGATCAGAACCGATCCCTATTACAAAAACAGCGCCGTATTCTTCAGCGACCTTCGATTCCCTTTCAGCAGGAGTCAGATCGGGATATCTCTGACAGAGTTCCTCTGCGTAAATAAAAGTTATATTTTCAGGCAGAATAGGTTTTATTTCGGGATAACTTTCATATACAAGAAATTCCGTGGCCAGAAGAGTCGCATATATTTTATTTACTACATTTTTCAGGAAATCAATGGTTCTGTTTTCTTCTGGTATAGCCATCTCCCAGTCCCACTGGTCGACATAATAAGAGTGAAGATTGTCCGGTTCTTCATCGGGACGAATAGCATTCATATCTGTATAGATTCCAAATCCACGATCAATATTGTAATCACCAAGAATCATTCTCTTCCATTTTGCCAGAGACTGGACAATCTCGGCAGTTTTCCCATCGAGACCTCTGGGGAGAAAAGAAACAGGTTTTTCAATACCATTCAGGTCGTCATTCAGACCGGTACTGCTTTCAAGAAAAAGAGGAGCTGTAACTCGTCTCAATCTCAATTGGGCTGATATATAAGTTTGAAAAAAGTTTTTAATTTCGGCAATAGCTTTTTCCGATTCTTCAAGAGATAAAAGTGATTTATAATTTTCCGGGAAATAATGTTCTGCACTCATCGATAATGTCCTTCTATTCTAACTGTGATTGATTTAGCCCATTATCTCAGTTATTCCAGAATTCATCCAGCTCTTTGTATCTATTATCAGAAACATGAGCCCTGAGACTCGCAAGGGCGAACCAGAAAAAGGCACGAGAACCCTTCAATGTTATGTCTTTCCCTCGCAAGGGCGAATCAGAAAAAGGCACGAGAACCTTTTAAAGCAGCTTCTTCATCCTTCCAAGGGCGAACCAGAAAAAGGCACGAGAACCCTTCAATGTTATGTCTTTCCCTCGCAAGGGCGAATCAGAAAAAGGCCCGAGAACCTTTTAAAGCAGCTTCTTCATCCTTCCAAGGGCGAACCAGAAAAAGGCCCGAGAACTCACCCAACTGTTCTTTATGCTGCGGCATGACGAGTTCTATCTTCATGCTGTTCAGCATAGTGCTTAATAGATTCTCCTGTTGAGATAAGCAGATTACCCAGTTTATCCATCAGCAACACAGCAAAACTTCTCTTATGATATTCATCTTTGTGTTTTCTATAGGTTTGGGAATCGGAACAGATATTTTCATAATCCATTTTAGCCATAATATGTTCTGCACTTATTCCTGTCATAAAATCCTGATAATTCACATTGCCCTCCTTAAGGGACTCTTTACGATTAAACCTTTAGAAAGTCATTGAACAGTTTGAATACGCTGTCAGTTTTGTTTCTATTGATTTTATACCTCTTCACTCTATCTTCCGGACGGGCCGAAAGAAATCCTAATGCCGTCAACTGAATCAAATGCCTTGAGGCACTGGACTGACTCAGTTTTAATTTATCCATAACTTTTTGGGTTGTGACTGCTTCCTCTTCTGATGTCATTCGAAGAATCTGCAGACGAGTATCATCACTTAAACCGTTTAACTGCATCAAAAGTTCGGAGCGCTCCATGACAATAGATCGATATACTGCTCCTTCAGGGATTCGGGTTTTCGTCATGATGCGAACCATCGTCTCATCTTCGGAGATAAGAAGCAGATAAGGACCGATATGGGGAGAGGGAATGAAAATTACTTCCAGCCCCTTATCAATAGACTCCTGGATAATATCGGGGATTTCGTCTCTTTCGATAATCTGCTTAACGATATCATTCGTTGTTTTATTTCCAAAATCGAGCGAAGCAAAGGCTTCTGCGGAACTCTGAACATGAGAGACCTCCCTTTTCCACTCTTCTTCAAAATAGTAATCCCACATGGTCCTGATAAAGTTGATCAATTCCCTTTTATAACTTTCAATATCACCGAATTTATCAAATTCTTTCTCAATCAGATCATCTTCGACATCATGTCCTTTGCAGCAATAAAGCTTCTCTAATACTTCTCTGTACAATTTACGGTCAGTCATAAGATCATCCCGGGAGGGGAAATCCTCATCCTCAATATAGTGTCTGTATTTCTTCTCCAGAGAATCCAAATCTCTTTCAATGATCTTTCCGGGCTCAATACTCTCTAGATATCTGAGAAAATCCTTCATATTGTTGAATGTAGGATCGTACATCTGGAGAGCTGGATGTGAATAAAATCGGCAGTCATCAAGTAACTTCCCAGGCATTTCGGCTTTCATCTTCGGAATCCAACCGGTCAGCCCATCAAGATCCTGATTGATACAGCTAAGAGAACAGAAAAAATTGTATAATGCACTGACCTCGAAAGTCACCTTATTCTGCTTTGTCGGTCCCATAAAATTCAAATCAGCCACAATCTACCCCTTGTACCCACTATTATGGGTACTAATACAGTATATACTCTCTCATCTTATATATCAAGGGTAAAAATGCATTATACCCACTACGTCGGGTATAAAATGTATCAGTAATCTCAAACTCTGGCGGAAAATGAAAGAAACACTGTCCTGAAAAATCTGAAAATTCTCTACAAAACAATAGAAACCAAAAACCAAAGACAAAAACCAGATGACATTCAACTGAAAAACACCGCCATAGAAGCCCCGGCAAAACAAAAAACCAAAGTATACAGAAATAAATACAAGAACCACAAAGAAAAAGCTTTTACGCTCTGGGCGACCTTCGGCGGCCCCGGACCATTCTAGCATAAGGATGTTCCTTTAATTTCTGATAATCAAATATAACTGTAAATAAATAGGAATTTGTTGGAACTGATAAAAGCATAACCAAGCCAAATGATCATATTTGCCGCGAGATTGAAGCGCGAACATGTTCTAAGCACGCAGTGTACGAATGAGGACTGCTCAAAGCATCGCAGTCTCTGTTCAAGCCTGTCATCAGGCATTCATATGAGCACTTAGGTTATGAGAGCAATGAAAATATCGTGGATAAATATGATTATTTGGTAGCGAGGAATTGAGAGATTTCAGTATCCAAAACATCTAGACAAGCCTCGAGTACATCAAGTCTATCCAGTTTCTGATTATCTTCGGCACCTGCAGAATCATCATGAACTTTGAAATCATGATCATCAATATTCAAGGCACCGCAATAAGGGCAAAACTGAAAGTCTATACTTAGAGGTTTATGGCAATGTTTACAGGTTTTTTCCTCTTCCATACTCCTATTATAAACCCCACTATCAGCTAATTCAAGAAACATAAAAAAAATATTAAACTTTCATGATCTGAATCAGTATTTCCAACCTTGTCAGCAACTCCTTCGGGATATCACTCTCTTTCAGATAACCATCAGTTAAGGCTTTTGCGACGGGCAGTCCAGGATCGGATCGATTGGTATAACTGGTGTTTTCACCATTAATAAAATACCATTCTCTGATTTGGGCTGCCAGAGCATCTGAATCTATTGTTTTCTTCTTCCAGCTGTTAAAAGACTTAGACAGTTTTCTCAGACTTTTTTCCTGTCTGTTTTTATCTGCAAGGATTTTGAGTTCTTCTATTATGCTGAGCAATTCTTCACTATACTTTTCCATTTCTCACACTATAAAAGTTCTGTTGCCAGTTCGGCAAGCTTACTTCTTTCAGATTTCCCTAAAGTTATATGTCCGGACAATTCCTGTCCTTTAAAGGCTTCGACGAGATATGTCAGCCCATTAGACTCCTCATCGAGATAGGGATTGTCTATCTGATAGGGATCTCCTGTAAAAACTATTTTTGTCTCACTACCTGCGCGACTCACAATTGTTTTCACTTCATGGGGCGACAAATTCTGTGCTTCATCGATAATTATAAATTGTTTGGGAAGAGTTCTTCCCCTGATATAGGTCAGTGCTTCCATCTCCATCAGTTTATTATTCAAAAGATGATCAATACTTTTCAGATTCTGAGATTTAGATGCCCCGATGATGTATTCAAGATTGTCATATAATGGTTGCATCCAGTGGGACATCTTATCCTTTTTAGCTCCCGGAAGATATCCGATATCTTTTCCCATTGGAATAATAGGCCTGCTCACCAGAACTCTGGTGTAATGCTTATCTTCAATTACCAATTTCAATCCCGCTGCCAGAGCCAGCAGAGTTTTTCCGGTACCGGCTTTGCCGACCAGAGTTACACACTGAATATCGGGATTCAACAAAAGATCAAAAGCCATCCGCTGCTTTACATTAAGAGGAGAGACTCCCATAACAGGGTCAACGGATGATGATATATGAAGTTCTTTATTTTTTGCCATGTCATATCGACTGATGTAAACAGTTTTACCGGATTCCTTCGTAGTATATTCTGTATACTCATTAGCGATTACTTCATTGGAACGACAATCCTGCTCGCCTTTTTCGACAAGCTCTTTAATGAATTGTTCATCAGTTGATACCTCTTTAAATCCACCATAGAGAGTTTCAATACTGACTTTGTGTTTTTCATAATCAACGGCATGAACACCGAGAGATAGGGCTTTAATCCTGGCATTTATATCTTTGGATACAAAAAAGACCAGTTTTCCTTCCTGCTGCAGGTCATAGGCGCAGAGGATAATTTTATTGTCCGCTTTTGATGCCTTCAGGTCTATATCCTTAATTTCTGAATGAGTCATCATTACTCTGAGAAGAATATCATCGGGAAGTTTCAAACCGTTTCTCAGATTCCCCGAATAGTTTTTATTACTGTCATTTAAAAAACGAATGGCATGTCTGGCGCTTCGTCCCCTATCGGACTGTTCAACTTTCAGATGATCGAGTTCTTCCAGAACCCAAAGCGGAATGACAACATCACACTCTTTAAAAGATAAAATAGCATCTGGTTTATGTATTAGGACATTGGTATCAATTACAAAAGTTTTTCTATCTTTATTCGTCATTAATTCTCCTCCGATTGCACCTTAATTATAAGCGTAAGCAAGACAGGAAGTAAAGGCAAAGCTTGTTTCAGAGGGATTAGTGTGAGGGAAAGACTGAAATAGGCGTAAGCAAGACAGGAAGTAAAGGCAAAGCTTGTTTCAGAGGGATTAGTGTGAGAGCCAATTTGAAAATGAGTTGCCACTCACCAATTCTCATTATACAATGGCTAAACACAAGGGGTATATTTATGGATGATTTCAAAGTTTACAAATACAGATGGATTGTACTTCTCGCTTATTCCCTGATTACAATAACCATTCAGATGCAATGGCTGACATTCGCCCCTATTGCGAGAGCAGCAGAATTTTACTACGGTTCACAGCTCACAAGTGGTTCAGTTTTCAATATTGATTTTCTGTCGATGATTTATATGTTTGTTTTCCTCATACTCTGTATACCGGCCTCTTATGTAATAGATACTTACGGAATCAAAAAGGGAATTACAATCGGATCGCTCATCGCTGCAGTCAGCGCCCTGGGTAAAGGGTTTTTTGCCGAGAGTTATATGGCTGTTGTCATCTTCCAGGCAGGACTTGCCATAGCACAGCCATTCATTCTGAATTCCGTAACAGCCCTTACAGTTAGATGGTTTCCATTGAGAGAGAGGGGAACAGCTGCCGGAATATCTGCTCTGGCCCAATATCTGGGAATTATAATCGTCATGCTTATTACACCATTGGTAATCAATGTAACATATTCCGCCACAGGAAATATCGGATCCGTTTCAGGTATAAAAACAATGCTGATTGTTTATGGAATAATCACATTTGTTTCCGGTTTAGCAGCGGCACTGCTCATTAAGGAACATCCGCCGACTCCTCCATCGTCGGAAACCATAGCCAGACACAGCTTTGTCAATGGACTGAAAAGAATACTGGGGCTGAGAGATATGCAGTTCCTGCTGATACTCTTTTTTATCGGTCTGGGTCTGTTCAACGCTGTTTCTACCGTTATCGATTCGATATGCGCATCAAAAGGTCTAAATATGGACCAAAGCGGTTTAACCGGAGGCATTATGCTTCTCGGAGGAATTATCGGGGCAGTCATTATGCCTATGTTATCTGACAAATACAGAAAGAGAAAAGTCTTTCTGCAGATATGTATGACCGGTATGATTCCCTCTATCGCCGGCCTGGCTCTTCTGACATCATTTATACCTTTATTAATCAGTTCATTTTTTCTCGGATTTTTTGTGATGAGCGCCGGACCTTTAGGCTTTCAATATGCAGCTGAAGTCAGTTCTCCGGCTCCCGAGTCTACTTCCCAGGGAATTATTCTTTTAGCCGGACAGATTTCCGGTTTGATATTTGTGGCACAGATGAGCACAAATGAAGGATTGAAGTTGTGGATGATGATTTTTATAGGTTTATCTGTAGTTGCTCTGTTTCTCACATCTATTCTGAGAGAATCACCAATGATAATCACAGAGGCCGAAAAATACAATTTATGATACTTTGATAAGTTTAAAACTGTGGCCTTTAGTCTCTATTCTATTGCGTCCCTTATCTTTAGCTTTATAGAGAAGCTTGTCCACTTCTTTCAGCAGTAGGGACACATCTGTTTTATCATTTCTTATTTCAGTGTTAATGGCGCCCCCGCTGAATGTGGGTTTGATATTATGAGTATAGGGGTGATCGGCGAATTCTCTTTTTATTCTGTCTAAAAAATGCATTGAACTTTCCAGATTAGTGTGGGGGAACAGAAGAAGAAACTCTTCCCCTCCATAGCGGCAGAATATATCTAGCTGACGGCTGTTCTCCCGCAATATCTGAGAAAAAGCCACAAGAACTTCATCTCCGAAATCATGACCATATGTATCATTAATATTTTTAAAGTGATCGAGATCGAGAAGCACAATAGTGCAGGTTAAACCGATCCTGCTCGATCGCTCAATTTCCCGGCCCAATTCATTGAGAAAACTTCTTCTGTTCAGTAATCCTGTCAACGGATCTTCATTGGCCATTTTTTTCAGCAGAGTCTCTTTTTCAATCCTGGCTGTCTGATCTTCGACATAGATAACAAAGTGTTTTCTACCTTCAAATCCAATTGATTTTATCTGAGCCTCAGCCTGAAAATGAGTTCCCATATCATTATAGAAAACAGTTCTGAATTTCCTGGTGCTTTTCAAATTGCAATCCAGATTCCGGAAAATGGATTGGCCTGTAATATCCTCTTTCTCTTCATAAAAATAGGACTGTGCTTTTATATTGAGATCTCTGATAATCCCTTCAGGTGTAATTAGAAAAATACCCTGGTTGGACATATCAGATATTTTTTCAAAGATCTGTTCTTTTTCCAGGAAAAGGGATTCTGCTTTTTTTACAGACTGAAGGCTGATCATCAGATTAGCTACAGTAAAAATAAGGAATATGACAAATAGAAGAAACATACCCAGAACTAGCTGATGCTGTTTCTGAAAATTGAAAAAGACAAAGAAACTCACCATAGTCAGAAATAATGTGATGTATGCTGTGGTAAGTTTTAATACTGTTTCTTTTTTAATCTGTTCTGAGTTCTTCATGTACTCTACATTTTCGGTATTTAAAAAAAAGATTTGAGTTAAAAATTATTATGATTAGAATGATCCTATGTTCAATATTGATATCAGTGAGAAAAACTGGGTATTCCTGGGTCCCAACGGATCGGGAAAGACTGTGCTTGGAAAGCAGATTTTAGAAGAATCTGAAAAAATAGCTGGATATGTTTCCTTTGAGAAGGCAAAAGAAATTCTCGATGAAGAATGGAAAAATGATGAAACAGATATTCTCAATTACCCCGATCCAGGTAGGTCTGCTTCGGAATTCATACTTGAATCAGGTGGATCGGAGCAGTTATTGAGTAAACTGGCTGTACAGTTTCACTTTTCCGACCTCTTATCCAGAGGATTAAAATACCTGTCCACCGGCGAAATGAGAAAAGTCATTATCGCAGAATCTCTTATAAATAGTCCGCAGATGATAATTCTCGATGAACCATATGACGGGTTGGATATTAATTCCAGAAATGATCTGACAGAACTCCTCCATCGGTTGGTAAAAGATAATATCCAGATAATCCTGCTGCTAAACCGTTTTAGTGAAATTCCTGACTTTATTGAAAATATGGGATACCTGCAGAACAATAAGCTGATTCTCACAGGGGAAACTGAGCAAATACTGCAGTCCGATGAACTGAAAAGGCTTCACTCTTTCCATGAAGAAATGCCCGACTCGCTGCCATCACCGATCTTGAAGGATAATCACCTCTACGAAGGAGAGGATCTGGTACATATGAACTGCATAAGAGTGGCTTATGGAGAGAATATTGTACTGAATGATTTGAACTGGCATCTGAACAAAGGGGAACACTGGAAAATTACAGGTCCTAACGGAGTGGGCAAAAGCACTCTTCTCAGTCTTATTTCAGGAGACAATCCACAGGCGTATGCCAATGACCTGATTCTCTTCGGTATGCAGAGAGGCAGCGGAGAGACCGTATGGGACATTAAAAAGCACATAGGCTATGTCTCTTCATCACTGCAGACAGACTACAGAGTAAACACATCTGTATTATTAACTGTTATCTCCGGATTTTATGATTCCATCGGGGTTTACAGTAAATATAGTGATATGGAATCGAAAAAAGCTCTGGAATGGCTGAAACTGATCCGGCTGGAAGAGAAATACAAACAGCCGCTGCACAGTCTCTCATTTGGAGAACAGAGGATGGTTCTTATCATCCGGGCAATGGTAAAGCACCCTCCTCTTCTCATACTCGATGAGCCCTGCCAGGGATTGGATGAATTGAATCGTCTGATGGTTTTGAAACTGATAGATATTATTGCCTGTGGTAGTGAAACTACTATATTATATGTGACTCATCACAGAGAGGATCGCATAGATTCAATAAAAAAAGAGCTGCAGTTTTCTTTCAGAGAAAATTTAAAAGGTTCAAAAGTGAAAGTGTTTGAATTATCATAAAAACAGATCTAATATATCTGATTATGAAAGACAGAATTGGAGAACAGCTGATTAAACTGGATCTGCTATCATTCGAACAGGCAGAGATGATCCTTCAATACCAGAAAAAACACCGGAAAATGAAATTCGGAGAGATTGCCGTTAAAATGGGCTTCCTCGATAAAAATCAGACAAAAGAAAAGATTCTATCAACGATAGAGTAACAATGCATTAACCTTTATACATACATTAAGGGGAAAACATGAGAATTCTGATAATAGGGGCCGGAGTTACAGGCAGTGTCTATGCATCATATCTGATAACATCTAAAAGCCGATTGCAAAAGAAGCTGAAAGAAGATGTTGAGATAAAAATCCTTGCCCGTGGTGAATGGTATAAAAAAATCAAAGAAAACGGATTGAAAATCAATCATCACATTCAGAAATATACATCCATAGATCAGATACCGGTCATCAATACATTGGACTCGGGAGATAAGTATGATTTCGTTTTGATTTTCTTACGAAAAACTCAGGTGGATGACCTGATCCCCGATCTCGCCATGAACACTTCAAAAAACTTTGTTTTCATCGGCAACAACGGAGATGGTGCTGAAATATACAGAAAGTCCATCAAACTGAACAAAATCATTCTGGGTTTCCCCGGTGTCGGTGGTTCAAGAGAAAATGATCACGTCAATTCAGTTCATGGAAACAAACCGCTTCTAACTATAGGTTCGGGAAATAATAAAAACAGAAAACCGGTCGGTCAGCTGAAAAAAATTCTGAAACTATCAAAGATTAAAACAGTTTATTGCAGCAATATGGACAGCTGGCTGAAATACCATATTGCTCTGGTATCTCCTATTGCCGCAGCCATATACTACAATGGGAAAGACAATGTCTCATTATCGAGGAACAATAAAATTCTTGTGATTATGGTACGGGCTATAAGGGAAGGCTTCAAATCCCTGCTTAGTTTGAATTACCCTGTGAAGCCGCTAAAGTTGTTCTTTATGATGGCGTTTCCTGACTTCATCATTAAAAATAAAATAAAAAAACTCCTGTCATCGGAAATGGGAAAGCTGTTAGTATACGATCATTGCCATGCCGCCCCGGAAGAAATGGAAGGGATTTCTATGGAGTTATTGTCAATTCTCAAAAACAGCAATGTTAAAAAAGACAACCTGGATAAACTATTTTCAATTTTCTCCAAATAATAATCTGTTGACAACTTCGGTAAAGCAGAAGATTATATCATATTAAGGAGATTCTAATCCTTGAGTAGTTTGTTTAAAGAGGAAGAACAGATTTTTCTCACTGAATTAAACAGTTTATTGCCATTCGCTTCAATATCGACAGCTGTAAAAGATCCTTTCGGATATTGCAGAACCAGTGAAAGCATAGAAGCATTAACAGGATATAAACAGAAAGATTTTGAAGAGAGAAACATAACTATCTTCTCGATAATTTATCACGACGATCTCATATCTTTTGAAAAAGAATACAAAAAAGCCATTCGATATAAAAAGCAGAAAAGCAGGGTCAAAGATTTCCGGATTAATAAAAGCGATGACAACCTGATCTATGTCAGCGCTTATATATTTATCAACGACGATACAGTGACCGTACTTCTCAGCGATGTCAGTGAATATTATGATAAACTGGAAAACACCAATAATATAATCAACCGATACAATAAATTGATGATAACTCTCAATGAGGCAATTTGGGACTGGAATGTAAAAACTGATGAAGTATATTACTCCCACAGGTGGTTTGAGATCCTGGGTTATGAAGACAATGAGCTGGAACAGACTTTCGATGACTGGAAAAAATCTATCCATCCCGATGACCTTGAGCAGGTGACAAAAGATATAAAAAGGCATTTTGATGATGAAACTTCAATATACGAAAGCCTTTACCGTCTGAAAAAGAAAAACGGGGACTATATATGGATCAGAGACCGGGCGATTAAAGAGCTCGACAGCAATGGTGAAATAGAGAGAATGATCGGATCCCTCCGGGATATAACCGACGAAAAACACAATCGTGAAAATCTCGAGAAGATGATTATTACAGACGAAATGACAGGATTATTCAACAGGCGTCATTATGATGAGCAGATAAATGATGAGATGTTGAGAGCAGAACGCTATACCAGTGAATTATCCATTCTGATGATTGATATAGATCTTTTCAAACAGGTAAATGACACTTACGGCCATAGAGCGGGGGATCTCGCACTCATTGAACTAGCGAGGGTCATCAGAAAAAAAATAAGAAATACAGATTCCGCCTACAGGATCGGAGGAGAAGAGTTTGTTGTTATCGCTCCTGCAACCAGCCTGAAAAACGCGGAAAAAGCAGCAGAAAGACTGCGACACGCTGCTTCCTCCATTAATATTAAGACAAAATATGGGAATTTCGGATTGACAATCAGTCTGGGTATTACAACTTTTGAAAAAGGCGACACCTATTTCACTCTGAACGAACGGGCGGATATTGCTCTCTATAAGTCAAAAGATTCAGGGAGAAACTGCACATCCATCTGCACAACAAACTGAATAAAAGCGCTCTTCGTTTGAAATATTTTTTAAATATAACGCACTGCGCTTACATTGTTATGCTATTCGCTGCTGCGAGTCTCGCAGCTCATCTATTGTAAATAAGCTATGTAAAGGGTAAAATGAACTCTTATGGTACAAAATAGCACGAAGCCCCTCATTGTACAGGGAGACAGTACAATACTCCTGGATGTGCACAATGAAGGTTTTGAAGCAGCAAGAGCTGATATCAATCCCTTTTGTGAGCTGGAAAAATCACCTGAACATATACATACGTACAGAATCTCCCCTCTTTCCCTTTGGAACGGTGCTTCCGCGGGAATAACCGGTGATGAAATAATAATAATTCTGGAGAGACACTCGCGATACCCTATTCCTGAAAATGTCAGTTATAAGATTTTTGATCTGATATCGAGGTTCGGAAAACTCAAACTGGAAAAAACTGATGATTCGGAAATTCTCTTTCTGAAAGTTGACGACAAACTGATCCATGTCGAATTGGCTAATCATAAAAGGCTGGAAAAATACCTGACTCCTCATGGTGAGGGTTTTCTTCTTCAATTATACAATAGGGGAACCATTAAACTGGAACTGATTAAAATCGGTTACCCCGTTGAGGATCTGGCTCCACTGAAAGAGGGTGATCCAATGGACTTCTCATTAAGAGATATTTCCAGAGACGGCAGCAACTTCAGTGTCCGCGACTATCAGGTGGAAGCCGCCGAAACCTTTGTCGGGAACAATAGACCGGGAACAGGATTCGGAACAATTGTCCTTCCCTGCGGATCGGGAAAAACCATTGTCGGAATTAAAATCATTGATCTTTTAAAAACCAATACTCTTATTCTCACAACAAATGTAGCCGCCGTCCACCAATGGATAGACGAACTGACTGATAAAAGTACTCTCACAGATGACGAGATCGGTGAATATACTGGAGACCGGAAAGAGATAAAACCTATCACAATCGGGACATATCAGATTCTGGTCTGGAGAAAAGACAAACAAAGCGAATACAAGCATTTTCAGCTTTTTAAAGAGCGGAACTGGGGATTGATAATATACGATGAAGTTCATCTGCTGCCGGCACCTGTTTTCAGAGTCACAGCGGAACTTCAGACAGTTCGAAGAGTTGGACTGACTGCGACACTTGTCAGAGAAGATGGTGCAGAAGAGAATGTATTCTCTCTGGTAGGTCCCAAAAGGTTTGAAATCCCCTGGAGACAGCTCGAGGCAAAAGGCTGGATTGCCGAAGCTACGTGTCATGAAATCAGAATAGATCTCTCCGATAAAATGAAAATAGAATACGCGACCTCCGATAGTCGAAAAAAATTCAGAATTGCTTCGGAAAACCCTATAAAAATGGAAATTGCAGCTGAACTCATATCTAATCACAGGGAAGATTCCATTCTGGTTATCGGGCAGTATATCAAACAACTTCAGGATATTTCAAAAGTACTTAAAGCTCCCATTATAACCGGAAAAACACCAAACCAGGAGCGGGAGGTGATTTTTGAACAATTCCGTCGGAAAGAGATTAAAGTGCTTGTCGTTTCAAAAGTTGCCAACTTTGCCATAAACCTTCCCGATGCGTCCGTGGCAATACAAATATCGGGAACTTTCGGTTCGCGACAGGAAGAGGCACAGAGGCTGGGCAGGATTTTAAGACCCAAAGAGAAAAACTCCTATTTCTATTCGATTGTTTCACGTTATACTATAGAAGAAGAGTATGCAGCAAATCGGCAGCAGTTTCTTACAGAACAAGGTTACAGATATCATATAGAGATGTGGGACCAGAGAGAGTTTATGCATGAATAAAGCAGAAGAATGGAAAAAAATAATTCTATCGATTAATGATAACTCTTTTTTCGATCTGATGAGAAATTATCTCGGAAGAATAGAAACGCCCTTTAACAAGCAGGACCTGATCAACAGGCTTATTAATTTTTTCAACAGTAACCAGGTTCAAGAAAAAATCCTGGAGATCCTCGATGATAATGACGCCTCGATACTGACTGCGATACATTTTATGCTGGGCCCCTCTGATAGCGAATTACATGAAGTATTCCCTGACTGGAGTTATCTCGATCTTCACAATAATATACAAAACCTGGAAGAGCGGTTTCTCATATATAAAAAAACAAATTCTTATTATATAACTCCCGTATTCGAAGAGATTTTTCTTGAAAAAGTAATATCCCCTTCCCTCTTGATAGAAACAAAAACGGTAGAGTCTGCAATCGATCCTCAGCTATGGCTGAATGACTCATTGATGTTTGCCCTGCTTTCCTTTATCCAGAAAAACAGGAATCTGATAAAAATCGACGGAAGTATAAAAAAACGGGGAATTACTGAATTGGAAAATATTTTCCCGACATTATTCAGCGGTGCTATAGGATTAAAGCGATTCGAATTATGTACATCGGTACTGACAAATCTCAATCTGGTATTCAGCTATGACGGATTGATCTGCACGGATATTGACCGGTGGAATAAACTGGCTTCTTTGAAAAAGTCAAAAAGATATTCTCTTTATTATGGCGCTGCACTGGCAAAAAATAACAGTGAGGCAAAATTATTATCAATCTTCTTTACAAATTTTCTGAACGAATTTCCCAAAGGAAAGGCTATAAGCAAGCAGTCTGTAAACAGATATTACAAGCTCTATGTTGAGGCAAAACACGAAAAACTCCCTTTATTTCAGCTAAACAAAATAACAGAGATTCTGAAAGTTATGTCTATCCTGATAGAGAGTGAAGATTTTCTTAGAATCAATAGTTCCCTCGATTTCTTTCATAAAGAAAAACACGACGAGCCTCCATTGATTATTCAACCCAACTTTGAAATAACAGTAAAACCTTTTCTGAACTTAGAGGATAGTATTTTTCTGGCTACCGCTCTGGAAATAAGACAATATGATCTCTTTTCCCGATTTGCCCTGACCAGAGAGAGCTTTCTTCAAGCCTATGACAAGGGGATAAAATCTGAAGCCATCCTCGAGAAATTACATGAACTCAGCAGGAAAGAGATACCGCAGAATGTAAAAATATCTCTAAAGGACTGGGAAGACGATCATAGAAAAGTAAAACTATACACCGGCATCGTTCTGAAAGTTTCAGAAGATAAACAGATGCTGATTGATAAAACAGATTATATGAAACCCTACATAAGGGAGATATTGGCTCCCGGTGTATATCTTCTGGATCAGGAGCAGGAAAAATTATGGATAGAAGCCTTGAAAGAGTTATCCATATCCCCCTTACCGGCCTCAAGAAAAATTGAAACAGGAGAAAATCTCGATAGGACTTTTGATGATAGATTTACTAATGATGGTGTGGAGATCAATGAGAGAAAAGATTGGATAGATCCTGAGAAAAACCAACTCTCACAGATCGATTCCCATATTGACCTTCTTTTAAGGAAACTGGAAACGAGCGGCATAAAAGGTGATGAAAAGAAAGAGATCGAAGCCAGGATCCAGAGGAAACTGATCATTATTGAGTCCCAGATTAACCGGGGAATCATCCGACCGGAAATAACTGAAGCGAAAGGAATGAATTTTCAGGGAAAAGTCCGGCTAATTGAATCAGCCTTATCCAACAGTTCCGACAGGCTTGAATTGACCTATTATACATCGACTGGTGTCAATTCCGTACTGGTACAGCCTGCAGAACTATTAAAGGAAGAAAAGGAAAGAACTCTAATCGGAAAAATATTACCCGATGAAGAGCTGATAAAAATCAAGATCAGTAAAATATCCAAGGTGAAAAAAATCAGGAGTTCCCTTTTCTAGCAGCAAAATGCTTTGAGTCTCCCCACTGATCGAATGCAACATCTCTACCAACTGATCGCACCCTTCCGAGAAGACAGCTTTTACATTCCTGTCGTCCCTCATCCATACAGGGTTTGCCTTCATATAATTTGTAGCTCGATCTGACTTCTGTCGGAGTTATATTGGGCATTGTAACATTCGCACCATATGATAATCCTCTCTCGCGCCCATCGGGAACAACTGCCTGCAACGCTGTTGTCGCTGCAATATTGATGTCTTTGAGAACAATTCTACACAGTGCAATCATATTCAGAGATAACTGCAACAGCTCATCTTTTCCCATCTGTTTTTTATCTGCCATTGGAGTCTGATTATGGGTAAGATAAGGTCCCATGCCGATCATATCTATGTCCTGTTTCTTAAAAAAGAGAATATCCTCTGCAAGCATTCTTTTTGTCTGTCCCGGTATTCCAATCATTACACCGGTACCAACCTGGAATCCGCTCTCTCTCAAAAAATTGAGACACTCTTTCCTCTCGTTCAGTTTCTGAACTTCCGGATGTAGTTCTCTATATAATTCATCATTAGTTGTTTCTATTCGAAGAAGATATCTATGGGCTCCTGCTTTAAAAAAACGCTCATATGTTTCTTTCGTGTGTTCTCCTACACTGAGAGTAATTCCCACACCGTCGGGAAGCTTTTCTGAAACTGTTACCTTTTTGATTTCCCTGATTATATCATCTACAAATTCTATAAAACCAGGATCTGGTCTTTCACCGGACTGCAGGACGACGGAACCGTACCCCTGCTCTGCACACCATTTTGCAGAGGAGATTATATCTTCTTTGGGAAGTGTATAACGCCCGACATTTTTGTTGCTTTTGCGTATACCGCAATAGTAACAGTCAAGGCTGCATATATTGGAAAACTCGACAATTCCCCTGTAATAAACAGAATCTCCTGCGTATTCCCGGAGAACTTCGTTAGCTCTATCCTGAAGCTTTTTTGTGTCTTCTTTATCTGTCAATGATAAAAGATATTCAATATCTTCCACCGTATAATTGTCTTTGTACAATAACTGTTTTAAATCGGCCAATTATCCCTCCGGCCCTAATCTTTACCATTTAAGTAAACTTAGTCAAGATTAATGAAAGACAATTGATAAATAATTATTTAATGAATTTCTTTATGGACCTGGCAATGAGCAAAAAGCTCATCCATCTCCCTATTTAATATCTCCTCATCAGTGCTGTTGATAATCCCATCATCACTCAGCGTTTTAATACATTCATTAATACCGCCGATTCCGGCATAAAGGCAGGCTAAATCAGCTCTGTCATCGGGTTTATTCTCCATAACCCAGTCGATTTTTTCACAGTAATTATGAGCTGCTTTCATAATGCTGTCTGTTACAGTGTTTCTGTCCATGGTAACCTCCTGTTAGGTTTCCGCTCTATTATTAAATTTATCGTCACATCACAATAATTTCAACAGAAATTCAATAAAAAAGCCGCTTCACATCAGTAAAGCGGCTTTTAATGGTTCAGGTTAAGATTAACTGAACATATACCTGTTCAGCATATTTTCAATCATTTCCTGTTTACCACTGATCTGCGGTATCGGAGAATCGGCGGCAGCGAAGTTTCTAAGATCTTCGAGAGTCATTTTTCCCTGCTCGAATTCTTTTCCTTTGCCCGAATCAAAACTCTCATATCTTTTTGAAAGCATCTCACTGAGTTTTCCATCGTCTTTGATTTTAGTAGCGATATCAAGAGCCAGCGCAAATGTATCCATACCACCGATATGAGCGTGAAAAAGGTCTTCCTGATCGGTTGAATTTCTTCTCACTTTCGCATCAAAATTCAATCCTCCAGCTCCAAGTCCACCATTATCAACAATAACCATCATCGCCTTGAGCGCATCGTATACATCTGTGGGAAACTGGTCTGTGTCCCAACCGTTCTGAGGATCACCTATGTTGGCGTCAACTGATCCCAGAAGTCCAGCATCTGAAGCCACTTTAAGATCGTGATCAAATGAATGTCCGGCAAGAGTGGCATGATTGGCTTCAATATTCAGTTTGAAGTCTTTTTCAAGACCGTGCTCTTTCAGGAATCCGATAACTGTTGCGGAATCTACATCATACTGATGCTTTGACGGTTCCATCGGCTTAGGTTCAATAAGAAAAGAACCTTTGAATCCGATTTTTCTACCATAGTCTCTGGCCAGAGTAAGGAACTGAGCCATATGTTCAAGTTCTTTTTTCATATTTGTGTTGAGCAACGTTGTATACCCTTCTCTTCCACCCCAGAATACATAGTTTTCACCACCGAGAATCACATTGGCATCAAGAGATGCTTTCACCTGAGAAGCCGCTCTTGCAAGGATTCTGAAGTCGGGATTTGTTGAAGCTCCATTCATATACCGGGGATGTGAAAAAGCATTGGCTGTGTTCCAAAGTAGCTTCACTCCCGTTGCTTTCTGTCTTGCAAGAAGAAGTTCTGTTGTTTTTTTGTAGTTACCTTCATAGTCTTCAACACTTTCAGCATCGGGTGATGCATCAATGTCGTGAAAACAGTAATATGGCGTACCGATTTTTGTGATGAATTCAAATGCGGCATCTGCTTTTTCTTCAGTATTATTCCATGGATGAACAATTGTTCCGTTACCGAATGGATCGCTTCCATCTGCACAGAAGGAGTGCCAGTATGCTGTGGCAAAACGAAGGTGCTCCTTCATTGTCTTTCCGGCAATCACTTTATTTTCATCATAGAATTTGAAAGATAGAGGGTTATCTGAACCTTTACCTTCAAATTTGATTTTCCCTATTCCAGGAAAAAATTCTCTGCTTCCTTTGTAAAATTCTGACATATTTATATATCTCCTCTTTTATGATTATTTGAATACGCTGCTTAATGCATTCATATATTTTTTATATTCTATATATACTTCATCATATTTTGCTGCATCTGATCCAGGTTCATAACGCTGCATTTCTGTTCCGCTGCAGTGGGTATCGGTGAGGGATTTCAATTCTTTTTCCCCGCCATTTATATGGTTGTATGCCCATAAAGCCTGTACAGCGCCTCCCATAGCAGCTGCTTCAGCATTATCAGTCAGAACAATCGATGTTTTAAGAATATCCGCTGCGATCTGTCTCCACATCATGCTCTTTGATCCACCGCCAGTCAGTATAATTTCCGCCGGTTTGAATCCCAGTTTGATAAAACTGTCGAGTCCCACTTTCATTCCGAAAATTGCCGCTTCCATGGAACAACGGATGATATTGGCCTCTGATACATTGTCCATATCCATTCCCGTCAGAGTTCCCTTTCCATTGGGAAAATTCGGTGTCCTCTCACCATTGAAATATGGCAGCAAGATCAAACCATCGCTTCCGGCTTTAGCCGATCCCGCCAGCTCATCGATCTTCTCTACACCTATTTTTAGCAGTTTTCTCATAATCTCTGTGGAAACGGTGCAGTTCATAGTGCATAAAAGGGGCAGCCAACCACCTGTAGATGAACAGAATGCGGCGATATTTCCCTCTGGATCAATTACGGGTTTGTCAGAATAGCCAAAAAGAGTTCCCGAAGTTCCCAGACTCATAGTCATGACTCCATCAGAAACAACGCCGGTTCCAATTGCGGCGATCATATTGTCACCGCCCCCGGAAGAGACGAGGATTCCCTCGGGAATACCAAATAGCTTTGAGGCTTCTTCAGTCACATAACCCGCCGGTTCATGAGCCTCAATCAAACGGGGTAGTACGGAAGTTAAATCTCTAACGGGATCGAGAGCATTTAATACATCCCGGCTCCACTTCCTATTTCGAATATCAAGTAAAGCAGTGCCTGAAGCATCACCGTATTCCATCACTTTTTCACCGGTCAGTTGAAAATTGAGGTAATCATGAGGTAGAAGTACCGTGGTCATCCGATCGTATAGATCTCTGTGATTTTCCTTTAGCCATAAAATTTTGGATGCCGTATATCCGGCATAGACAGGATTCCCTGCATCTTTGATTATTCTATCGATTCCACCGGCATTGCTATTTATTGTATCGCATTGATCCTGAGTCGATGTATCACACCAGAGTTTGACTGGACGCAGTACATTTCCATCCTTATCGATCGGAACAAATCCATGTTGCTGCCCCGAGACGCCAAGGGCAATTGCACTGTCTCTGATATCTTTATCTATTTTGCAAAATGCCTGTATCGCAGCATCAATCCACCAACTGGCTTCCTGCTCTCTTGTTCCATCATCTTCACTGATTATTTTGTGAGGAGCCGAGGCAGCGGCTACTATTTTTTTATTTTCAAAATCGTAAAATAGGACTTTTGTACTCTGGGTACCCAAGTCAATACCTATTATGGTTTTCAACTGAAACTCCTGTATCTTTGAACTTGGATTAAGTATTTGCAGAAAAAAGCTAATAAAGAATGGACAGAAATGACAAAACATACATATTATTGACATTAATGGATATACAAGATGTTGTTTTCGTCTACCAGATGATCGAAGATAAAGAGATTGAATGGCATAGCCGGGTTCATAACCACAGCCAGAGAGAGTATGAACTGCATTATTTTCTCCAGGGAGAGGGAACTTTCAGAACAGGTAATACGATCTACAATATCTCCCGTGGGTCGCTTTTTTTAACCGGTCCCTTCGAAGAGCATTCCATTACCAGCACCAATCTGACTAAGCCTCTAACCTATTATGCAGTACTTTTAAAGACAGCCACACGAGATTTCGAGATAGAACAGCTGCTTCAGGAGGAACTGCAGAACAGCAATTATTATAATATAGGGACCAATTACCGCTTCTTTTTTGAAGAATTGAGAGAGAAAGGATTATCGGAAAAGGAAAATCTTCACAAATCGGCTCTTCACCAGCTCCTGTCTTTTTTATACCAGCTGACAGAAAACCCACAGGAGATCACCAGTGGAGACAAGGAAAATATACATATAGAAAAAGCACTTATGATTATGCAGAACAGTATTTTTTCAGAGATAAATCTCAATGATATTACGGAAAAACTAAAACTTACAAATTCCTATTTCATCAGACTCTTTAAAAAGAAGCTGAAAACGACTCCCATGAAATATTATATGAAGCTGAAAGTCGAAGCCGCTGCATCGATGCTGATATCCAGTTCTCTGCTCGTTTATGAAATAGGTGAGAAATTGAATTTCTATTCTGAATTTCACTTCAGCAGGGTTTTTAAAAATCACACGGGACTGTCTCCCCGGCAATACCGCAATGAGTACCGCCAGGTTACAGGAAAAAAATACAAAATTTAAAATTATGTTAATACCGGAACCGGCTCGAGATCTTTTGCTTTCACCAGGTTCATCAGATAGAGGAAAGGCGTATCGACAAGAGCGGCTATATATTTCACAACCAGTGTTGTAATAATAACCGTTCCGGCAATCTCCATCGGGAAGATTCCAACAAATGCAAATCCCATTGTCACCAGTACTGTATCGACTAGTTGTGAAATCAGAGTAGATCCGTTATTTCTGATCCAAAGAGTCTTGCTACTGCTGTTCCAGGCCTTAATTTTGGCATAGATAAAAACATCAAGGCTCTGGCTGATAAAAAAGACCGCATTACCGACTAACACCGCTTTAAAAGTACCCCCATTGATGGAAAAGAAAAGATCCAGTGCATTTGTAAAATCCAAACTGTATTCCAGGCCTTTGAATATTGTGGAAATAAACATAATAAGAATAAAGGACAGATTGGCAAAAATTGAGATCGCCACAGCTTTGCGGGCTTCGGCAAAACCATACTTCTCATTCAGTAAGTCTGTAGCCAGAAAGATACCGGCAAACATGACATTTCCCAAGGTCGCTTCAAGCTGAAACAGACCAAAATCAAATAAAACACCTTTATTCACCTGCAGGTTTGCGGCTATAACACTTAGAATGATGTACGCCAGAATTCCATGCTTACCCCAAAATCGGAAAGCTGCTGTGATCAATGCAAAGTTCACTATTGCAAAGATTAAAAATACCATTAAATTACTCATAAAAAACTCCTAGTTTTGTTTTGCAGGATGGTTACGAACTGCAACTGCCTATAGACAGCAATAGAGTTTATATTGTAAAACGCTATAAATGGCAATGCCTACAAGTTAAATTTGGAATGAGAATGAATAGATATAGTGTAATTGAAAATAAAATCAGACGGGAAATCGTATTACTGAAGGGAAAACCCTGCCGATGGGGACAGTGCAGCTTTTGTGACTATATAGAAGATAACTCTACTGACGAAGCCGAAAACACCCGGATTAATAGCGGCGTTCTTCAGAATGTTACAGGAAAACATGGTGTACTTGAGGTTCTGAATTCAGGAAATATTTTCGAGTTGCCAGAAAAATCTCTCGAACAGATCCGACAGATAATAATAGAGAAAGGGATAGAGACTCTTTTTTTTGAGTCCCATTGGATCTATAGAAAACAGCTGAAGAAAATGAGGGAATTTTTCCGTATAAGGACAATAGTGAAAACAGGTATTGAAAGTTTTGATTCTGATTTCCGTGAAAATATTCTGAACAAAGGAATCCAGTACAATAGTATCGATGAGATAAAAGAGTATTTTGACTCCGTATGTATTATGGTGGGGATAAAGGGACAGACCCGGGAGATGATCTCGAGGGATATTGATATTGCCGCTGAAAACTTCAGCCATTACACAGTCAATGTATTTGTGAAGAACTCTACTGATATCGCGCCGGATAATGATCTGATCCGCTGGTTTCAGAAAGAGTATAAATACCTGGATAATGTGGAAAATTGCGATGTCTTATGGGTTAATACTGATTTTGGAGTGGGAGACTGATTTCTATATTGCTGAAAATATTATTGCAGTATGGGATAACTTTTCCTGACATTGATACTGGATTGAGTAGATGTCTATCACCATGCATTATTACCCCTCAATCAAATGCAATAATTCCTCTTCCAATGCCTCTAGATCCATCACCGGTTTGTTGAAGATTTTATGGGAAATATTCTGCATATCAATAAATCCTTCCTGAAAATTATACAAAGGGGAACCTGTGCAGATGACACAAGCCAGCTGCGGGAGGATTTCATTAAAATGTTGAAGAAAGAAGATTCCGTCTTTTCCAGGCATCCGAATGTCTACTACGGCACCATGCGGTGGATCGTCTTCAAGCAATTGCAGCGCTTCTTCAACATTAGAGGCTGATAAAACCCGCCATTCCTGATCTTCAAAATAGTTAATCAGACTCTCACGGACTTCATAATCATCATCCAGAATTAATACTGTTTTTCTAATACCACTCATAAATCACTCTTTTCTACAGGAAGACTGATAATAAATTTCGTTCCTTCACCGGGATTGGATTCTACACTTAAAAGACCCTTATGATTTTCTGTAATTATAAAATATGAGACACTCAATCCCAAACCTGTACCACGGTTCGTCGGCTTGGTCGTATAGAAAGGATCAAAGATGCGCTTTCTGATTTTCTCTTCCATACCGGGACCATTGTCTTCGATCTCTATGCGTACCATACCCGTTTCAAGCTGATCATTAACAAGTCTGAGAATAAAACAAGGAGTTTTTCCACTATTGTTCTTCAGATTATCCTCTTGCATGGCTTCCGCTCCGTTTCGTAGAATATTCATGATTACCTGCTGTATTTTGCCAGCTTCACAAGGTATAGCTGGAATATTTTCATCATATTCGCGAACTATTTCAATCTGTCGGAAATCGTATTTTTTCTTCAGGTCATAATCTGTTCCGCAGAGATCTGCACTTTGATCAAGAATTGCCGCCATATTGTGCAGAGAAAAAGTTCCTGTACTTTTACGGGCGAAATTCAGCATATTCGTAATGATTTCTGCAGCGCGAATACCGGAAGACCGGATACGTCCGAGCAGTTTGGGAATGTCTCTCGCATTCATATAAGCAGAGATTGCATCTATATTGAGACCTGCTTTTTCAGCGGCTCTATTATTTGCCGGAAGTTTTCCTGTTAACCTGTTTATGACAACTTCAGAAGTTTGAATCATCCCTGCGAGAGGATTGTTTATTTCATGAGCCATACCTGCGGCCAGTCCTCCAACAGACATCATTTTTTCACTCTGAACCATCATTTCTTCAATTCTCACCTGATCGGTTATGTCATCCACACGAATTACAGCACCCTGCACACCGTTGGCAATTAAGGGATACACGGTTACTTCTTCGATACACCTCTCTCCATTTTCGTATCGAACCCGGTTTAGATCTCTTTGCTGTTCACCTGAAGTTATCGCTTTACTCACACGTTTCATTTCGCCGGCAAGGAAGGGGATCGCTTTTCCAAGAGGTTGACCAACTGCGTCATCAGAAGACAATCCGGCTGTATGCTCTGCTTTTTTATTCCATTGGGTAACAATGCCATTCCGATCTACACCAACCAGTATGGAAGGCATTGAGTCGATAATATTGGAGAGGTAATTGCGCAGGCGATGCAATTCCTGTTCAGCAAGTTTCTTTTTGGTAATATCATGAACCATGCCAACAGATCGGACCAGATTTCCACTATGATTCCTGATATGAGTACATTTTTCATGAACAAAACGCAACTCTCCTGTATTTTTACACACTATACGATGTTCAATTTCATAATGGTTCTTTCCTTTCTCAATTGAGTCGGAATAGGCTTCAGAAACCACCATCCTGTCATCAGAATGGACACATTCCAGAAATGTCTGATAGTTTAATATAGATAGTTCCGGCTCCAGACCTAAGATCCTATACACTTCATCAGACCAATATGATTTATTTGAAATAAGATCAAGCTCCCAACTTCCGAGATGAGCAATCTCCTGAGCAATGGCAAGATGTTGTCTACTTTCTTTAAGTTCAATTTCAGAGAGGATCGATTCAATCTGATCAGCTATCCTTTCTATAAAAATACATTCATCTTCAATCCACTCTCTTGTTTTACCGATATGTTCAATACATAAGACACCTTCAACACGCCCTTTCTTATGTAGTGGAATGTCAAGCATGGAGGTAATTCCGATTGGGATCAAATACTCAGGACCTAAATCGGATGTCCGCTCATCTGCCAGAACATCATCAGCTATGATAGTTGATTCCATGGCTGCAGAGTAAGCAGGATAGGAAGACATGTCCAGGATTTTCCCTCTGGAATGTTTTCTGTTTGAGACCAGAAAGAGATCCTGGCAAATCAGGTTTGTATGTGTATCATCAAATAACCAGATGCTTATACGTTCCGCATCAATACCAAGAGCAGTATATTCTGTAATATTTTCCATAAGATTGTAGAAATCCAGGTCAGATGGATCAATCCCGGCAATTTGAATAACCGCCTCCTGCTGTTTCTGAACACGTTTTATCTTATTTTCCTTCTCTTCTTCAACCTTTTTTCTGAAAGTTATATCAGTTGACATCATAATAATTTTGTCCGGTTCATTATGAATTTCCAACAAGCTCAGTTTATTCAGATAATGAACAGCGCTGCCAGATGCTAATATAGATGTTGTTTCGATTTCTACCATTTCTCTTTTTTTGAAGACTTGTTCCAATGCCTCATGAAAGTCTTTGCGCTGAGTTGGTATAAAGAAATCATTGATATTCATGCCAAGGACATCTTCCTGTTTCTGCATATCCCAAACTCTATTGATATAGCTTATGCTTCCATCATGATCCAGCATAAAAATAAGCGCGGGAGATCCCCCGGTAATCGTTCGCAGCCGACTTTCACTATTGCGCAACTCTATTGTCTGCTTCTTCACTAAAACCTCCACCCGTGCTGCACGGATCTGAAGATTATATACGAGCAGAAAAAGCAAGGTAGTAATGAACAAACCGGAGATTAGAATAAGCCATTTTTTATCGAATCCAGAAGCAGTATAGAACTCTGGACGGGCAGTTATTAAAAAAGACCATTGCCGCCCTCCCACCGTTATTTTTTTTTCGAATTTTAAATCTGCGTCATTTGTATATGTTATAAAATCATAATTTCTATCAGCTGGATTACTTTGCTTTCCGGCGATGGAATTTGATGAATAGAGCAAAGAAGAGTCCAATCCAACAGAGAAATCCGTCAGGAAGATATCAAAGTTAGATATATCGAATGATTCCAGTGCAGCAGTAATCGTTTCGGAAATCCAGAAGATGCCAAAAACGAATCCCAGTAGGTTTTCGTAACTTTGCCCGACTGTAGAACCGGGGAGGTTCTGATGATATACTGGAACGAATTCATAATAGCTGTACATACTTTTATCTTTTTGAAAAAGTGTGATATCTTTTGAAATCAATGGCTTCCCATGTCTCCATGCTTTTTCCAGTATAGAAAGACTTTGGGGATCTGATGCCAGGTCAAAACCGATAATAGTTTCATTTCCTGCCATCGGTTCAACATAAAAAATTGGAAACAAAATATCACCTTGAGCTGAGACTTCAGGATTAATTTTGTAATTGATCAGTCCATCGTCGAGTGCTGCCTCCACATGCTCTTCTAAATCTTCAGCATCAACAAGGGGTATCCATCCTACAGCCTGGATTTCCGGAAAATTTGAAACAATGGACATGGTGAATTTACTGAATTCAATCGGATCAACAAAAATGGAACCATCATAAAAACGGCGTACACTGTCCAATTCCCGGGAATGAGCCCTTAATTCTCTCTGAAACGCTGAAACCATTGTCATTGTCAAATTCTGGAAACGAATTTCTAGAGTTTTCCTCCATTCCTTTTGTTCGAAAAGAAAAAGGGTAATTGTAAAAGTTAATCCTATTACCGCGATTATTATCAAAAATATATTGGAGAGTTTAAATGAAGATTTTTGATATTCTGGCATATGAATACTGTCCTTTATACGGCTTGTATCCAGTCAGTTCAAGGTACCGTTTGTGTTGAAGGAAAGTGTTAATTGGAAATATGATTATAAAATCTTTAACAGCGATTTTCATAATCGACCTCCAGATAGCTTTGCGATTCGGGATTCTAAATCGAAGGCATCCAGATAATTTCCGATGGTAATGGCTCCAATTACTCATATATTGAATTTTATTCTATCAAATAAAAAAAACAAGAGTTAGTACAAAACTAAGTTAGTGAAGTTCTGCTGAATCGCACCTCTCCAGCTTGTTTGTCCAGAAAGAAGAAACCGTTCTTCAGGGGTTCTTTGACATTGAATTTTACATGGCATATGTTAATTGTCGTACCCGGATATACTGTCCCCGATACAAAAACACGGGCATTTTCATTGTATACGGTATTTTTCAGAATGTGTTCCAGGCTCATATCGCATTTCAGGATCTGCCTTTCCAATTTACTTTTCCCCTCGGGATCCTTTTGAACTTTGACGGAATTCATTGCCTCTACCAGCTGAAATCGGTATTTTTTTAAGAGTATTAAAGCATTGACATCATTGTAGTTCATACCACAGAAAATTCCAGTATCAACTGCCGTTTCGCTACCTATCCTATTAATGTGAAGACCATCCTTAGTGTATACCTCGCCCCCGATCATTTTTCCCCTGGAACCGAAAGAAACCTTCCCATTGGTAAAGAGTTCTGAGTTCAAAGAGCTTTTAGTAATGTGTATCCCTTTTTCCGCTTCCAGATGAACAGTTTCTATGTGCACAGTTTCTACTTGGCCTTTTACAACGACTTTTTTCTTTTTTCTCCCGATTATTCCACCGTTCATCACAAACAGATTGGCCCCGCAGTTAATTTCACTGGCAGCCAGAGAATTATAAACGTATAAATTCCCCCCTGTTCTTATACTAAAATCATCTTCTATTTCACCCTTGATTATCACAGTACCCGGGAAGTTTATATTACCGGTTTTGAAGCTTACACCTTCATTCAGAGAGAGAACCTCATTGATAAAAATTTCATTATCTTTTAAAACAAATTCTCCGTCAATTGTGGTGATTATATCTCCCGAAGCAAATAACTTCAGGTTTTTCCCAATTGCAATTCTATCGATCTTTGTCGTCTGATAGGGAATTATAGAACCAAAGACATCCATACCTGAAATTCCCGATTTTTCTTCAATTCTATGACCAACAGGTGTCCCCATCTCCAGAATACAGATCTGAGAGATCTTTTTATAATCGAAGTCCTTATTCTCTCTACTCTGAATCAAATTGTTGATTGCTTTTGTATATTGTTCCGGATTTATCAAGAGTTCTACATGGGCCGGGAATCTGGGTACAGGCTGAATCCCTCTGGCGACTATAACATTTTCAATAGGTTTGCATTGTTCATTGGCCTTGTATAGAAAACCGGAAAGGTCTTCTATATCAATGAGTGTACTCAAAATCTTCATCTCCGTTAAACACTCAAGTGCCTTGGAATCAGATAATTCTTTTCCTGTACCACAAGGGGGATAAAAAGTTCCATAGACTTCCATTTTATCTTCAGAGATATGGAAATGCATTTCCCCATCTTTGTTTACCTGGAAAGATTCGATTTCATCAATAGCTGTCAGATCTTCAAAATCTTCCTCGAGACAGGAATCTATTATATTATTAATACATGGATCTTGCAGAAGTTCATTGAGAGATGGGCTTTTCATTGAAATACCATCAGCACCCGGCATAAATCTCCAGTCTGCTTCTTGTGATAAAGCAGTATTGAAAAACTATAATATAATCTTTAACCATTATTTATGAAAATGCAATGTCATGTTTTTAAAAAAGCAAGTTTAATGACATTATAGCTTTATTTCTTTCGGGCATATGATTTTTCAAGAATCTCTACAAGAATTCTATCATACTCACCGACTCTGGAGACAAACAACATCACGACAGTATCTTCTGAAGCCTGAAATGTTAGACTATTTGTCAAATTCAAGAATCACACCCCTTATCTCATTGTAAAGAGTCAAATTATACTGATCCAGATAAGTTATAGTAATATCCCAATATGTATCATCAGATTCCATATAAATAGATTTATAAATATCGGAGAATCCATAATCGTACTGCTCAGTAACAACACCGTCATCAGTAAAAATCATTTCTTTTTCAGAAAATGTTAAATAACT
>Ga0070728_10000738_pt1 | contig 58099 bp, 47 predicted proteins | sample tdDd471_FD_66723 | JGI IMG/M metagenome (GOLD analysis project Ga0070728, IMG submission 66723) | Marine sediment microbial communities from the Atlantic coast under amendment with organic carbon and nitrate - tdDd47.1 | ecosystem: Environmental > Aquatic > Marine > Coastal > Sediment | place... | reverse complement strand
AGATACTGCATCGCTTTTCTTCAGATATGCAGAAATGCTTACCCTGTAATAGCCGTTTGAAGCCTGGCCGATCACCCTGGGTTCTGAATAACCCTCCTGTTCATAAGATAAGATGAGGTTCTCTGCATTTTCTATATTTTCGAAGGAACCGCCTATGAGGTGATACATTTTTTGCTGAATAACCGGTGTGGGAGTTGGAGTGACAATTTCCGCTTTGGGTTCAGTTTTTGGCTCAGTGATTGAGGCCTCTTCGGTCGCTGTCTCCGGGTCGATTAATTCAGGTATAAATGTTGCTTTTTCTGTTATTACTGCAATAGAATTTTCTTCAGCAGGCCCTGGTTCAGATTTTGAATTCTTAAAAACTGAAGCAGTATTTTCTGTTTCACCAGCATCTGTTATTTGCTCAGAAAGTGTTGGCACAAGACTGGTTTCACTTCTGGACATCCCGTTCCACAATTGAGTTTTCATCGATACCCAGCCAAAAATTATAAACAAAGGAATAAGCACCAGTGCCCAAACAACAGTTTGCTTGCGGGTTTTGGGGTATTCGCTTTCACGTCGGTTGGTGAATTTTATTTCAGGTTTTTTGGAAACCTTCCGGTATTTACGGCTGATCATCGGTGAAATAAAACTGCCGAAGCCATAAGAAGCTTTGAGGTAATTTGTCTTTTCATCCTGGTCGAAAAGTAGGCTGCCTTCAATACCAGTGTAAAGTGTGCCAATCTTTTCTAATTCTACCCGTTTGCCGGTTTTGATTTCTGACCGTGTGTTTCTGGTAAACTCTTTAATATTAGAAAGGGCATCCGAAAACGAAATACTTTCAGTTTCTGCAATGAAATTTGCCAGCAGGCCATCATTGTTTTTTAATTCAGGATTGAATAAAATAGTTTTGGAAGGGGGCTGAAAAAAGTGCTGCACCGGATGGATTCTGGCCGGGGCATAATTACTTACAAAGCCACCTAATCCGGGAACAATAACACACTCATGGTCAAACAATAAATGGCTAATGTGCGGGCTAATATCCATGGTTGAAGTACATTTAATTCGATCTGCTAAGATAATACATCTCTGGCTTATTTTTTTACATTTTAAAAATTTTTACCAAATCTTCAGGGCTGTCGATGGCAATGCTTTCAAGATCAGTTTTTTCGGTTGATATTGAAAAACCATTTTCTAGCCATCGAAGTTGTTCCAGCGATTCAGCAAGTTCAAGTTTTCCATTTGGCAGGGAGATAATCTTTTTCAGGACTCCGGTTTTATAGCCATAAATACCGATGTGCTTGAAAAAGGAATGTTTTTTATGCCATTCGTTTTGATCGTGACCTCTTAAAAACGGAATTGTAGATCGGCTGAAATAGAGTGCAAACCCATTGTTGTCAGCAACAACTTTAACAACGTTTGGATTAAAAAGCTCTTCGCTACTGCTTATTTTTTTTATCAAGGTTGCAATGTCGACATTTTGTTTCTGAAGTTGTATGGCTACCCTGTTTATTTGCTGTGGATCAATAAAGGGCTCATCTCCCTGGATGTTTATAATCGCATCAAATTCATCTGCCTGCTGTTCCAATTTGTCAACTACCTCACCACAACGTTCGGTTCCGCTTTGATGGCTGGTTTGCGTCATCATTGCGACACCACCAAAACCTTTTACATCATCCAATATTCTTTCGTCATCGGTTGCTACGATAACCTTATCCAAAAGCTGACATTTCAGACATTGTTCGTAAACCCTTTGGATCATGCTCTTCCCCTTGATGTCTGTCAAAGGTTTTCCGGGGAATCGTGAGGATTCATAGCGTGCCGGTATTACTCCTAAAATTTTCATCGATTAATTTTACATGTTCTAATTATACTTTGCTCCTTTTCCCTTTACTTCTTCTGTCCGAATTCCATCAGGTATGCTTTTATAAAATCGTTGATTTCACCATTCATTACAGCCTGAACGTTACCGGTTTCGTAGCCGGTTCTTACATCCTTAACCATTTTGTAGGGGTGCATTACATAACTCTTGATCTGTGAGCCCCATTCAATTTTTCTTTTATTGCCTTCAATCTCAGCAATGGATTCCCGCTTTTTCCGCATCTCAATTTCATACAACTGGGATTTAAGCATGCGTACAGCTTTATCACGATTCTGTTGTTGCGAACGGGTTTCCTGGCATTCGATGACAATTCCTGTGGGTTCATGTCGCAGCCTCACTGCCGTTTCAACTTTGTTTACATTTTGACCGCCCGGTCCGCTTGCCCTGAAAGTATCCCATGAAATTTCAGCTGGGTTGATGATTATCTCAATCGAATCATCAATCATGGGGTAGGCGTAAACCGATGCAAAAGAGGTGTGCCGTTTGTTTTGTGCATCAAAAGGTGAAAGACGAACCAGGCGGTGTACACCGCTTTCACTTTTAAGATAACCGTAGGCATAATCCCCGACAAACTCCAAGGAAACTGATTTTATCCCAGCTACATCACCCTCCTGGAAATCGAGTTCTTTTACTTTGAAATTGTTTAAGTCTCCCCAGCGGAAATACATCCGCATGAGCATTTCTGCCCAATCCTGGCTTTCGGTACCACCGGCTCCGGGATTGATGTGGAGGATGGCACCAAGTTTATCCTCTTCGCCACTGAGCATATTTTTAAACTCAATGTCTTCAACAAGTTTTACTGCATTATTGTAATGTTGGTCCAATTCCTTTTCAGTGGCTTCGCCCGAAATGTAAAAATCGTTGTAGATTTTTAATTCCTCCATAGAATTAACCACTTTTTCGTAAGCATTGGTCCAAAATTTTTTGTCGTTGATTTTTTTAAAAATCAGTTCGGCTTTTTTTGGGTCATTCCAAAATTCCGGCTGATGGGTTATCTCCTCTTCTTCCGCTATCTCCTTGTTCTTATTATCAATGTCAAAGATACCTCCTAAGGGCTGTAACTCTTTTCTCCAGCTCTTTGATGTTTTCGGGTTGTGTCATTATATTATTGCTTTTTTAAAAATTTCATTAACTATACCAACTTCATATCCTTTTGAACGCATGTAGTGAATAACCTTTTGTTTCTTTAGAAAAGGTTCAAGCACTTCCACTTTTTTTAGTTTATCATCGATCAAAAAGAGAATATTCTTCTTGTAAGTTTCAACATCAATTTTTGCCATATGATCAGAAATGGTTTCATTTGAGATGTTCTTCGATTTTAATCCGGCATAGATTTTTAATTTTCCCCATTTCTTTTGATTAATCTTACTTCTAACATAAAGTTCAGTAAAACGTTCATCTGATAAAAAATTATCTTTTTCCAGCTTTTTAATAATTTCACCAATCTGATCCTTTTCGAGCTCCCAGGCCAATAACTTTATTCTAACATCTTCGATACACCTTTCCTGGTAGGCGCAATAATTTTGGGCTTTTTTTAAAGCCTCATCAAACGAGATTTGTATAGAACGATAATTGGTCTTCATTTACATGGCCAATAGTTCTTCAACTAATTTTGGAACCTCTTTGGCAGCCTTGCCAGGAATTGCTGTAAGGTTTGAAATCCCGGATATTGGCCCTGCATTGGGATCGATATAAAACTTAAGGATGCGTACAGGCACATCATAAATTAAGCCGGCTGCCGGGTAAACTGCCAATGATGTGCCAATTACAATTACCACATCTGCCGACCTGGTAATTTTTGCTGCAGGACCAATCATATCTACCTGTTCGCCAAACCAAACCACGTGTGGTCTGAGTTGACTCCCTTTTTCACATTTATCTCCCCATTTTAATTCCCACCCGTCAATGTTATAAATCAATGATTGATCTGCAGTACTTCGTGACTTGCGCAATTCACCATGAATATGCATCACGTTTTTGGATCCGGCTCTTTCGTGCAAATCATCAACATTCTGTGTTACTACCTGAACATCATATTTTTTTTCCAGGTCAACCAAAGCATAATGAGCAGGATTGGGCTCAACTTCAAGTAATTGTTTGCGCCGGATATTGTAAAACTCAAGTACCAGCTCAGGATCACGGTTCCAGGCGGTAGGGCTGGCAACCTCTTCAAACCGGTAAGTACGCCATAGGCCATTGCTGTCCCTGAACGTTTTCAGTCCGCTTTCGGCACTTACGCCGGCCCCGGTTAAAACCACAATTTTTTTCATTTTCACTTGTCGTTTAAACAGAAAAAGGCATTCCGTGATTGGTCACGAAATGCCTGTAAAATTTTATTTCATGAAATTCAATCTCCGAAAAGATTCATATCATCCAGAATGCTTGTGATACCTCTTACATGTTCAGCTGAGTCCATCAGCAATTTATGTTCCCTCTGGTTAAGGTTGAGTTCAATGATTTCTTCGATACCATTTTTGCCTAATTTAACAGGAACGCCAATGTACAAATCATTAATACCGTATTCTCCATCCAGACGGGCGCATACAGGGAAAATTCTTTTCTGGTCATCTACGATGCTTTCAACCATTTGTGCTGCAGCGGCTCCCGGTGCATACCATGCGGAGGTTCCCATCAAATTGACCAATTCACCACCACCTTTACGCGTTCTTTCTACAATTTTATCAATCTCATCTTTGCCCAGTAGTTCAGTAATCGGAATACCTTTAACCGAGGTATATCTTCTTAAGGGGACCATGGAGTCGCCATGACCACCAAGCAATAGTGCCTGAATGTCCTTTGGAGATACATCAAGCGCAGTGGCAAGAAATGCCCTGTACCTGCCGGTGTCGAGTATACCCGCCATTCCGAAAACTTTGCGTGAATGTTTGTTGGCGGCTTTCCATGCTGCCTGGGTCATGACATCAAGCGGGTTGGAAACTACAATAATGATTGCTTCCGGAGAGTATTTTACAACTTTTTCGGTTACATCCACTATGATTTTTGCATTGGTTTTTATCAGGTCATCACGACTCATACCTGGTTTGCGGGGTATGCCGGAAGTGATAACAACAATTCCGGATCCTTTGGTCCTCAGGTAATCATTGGTTACTCCAACCACTCTTGTGTCGAAGTTGTTTATGGCAGACGTTTGCCATATGTCAAGTGCTTTTCCTTCAGCAACACCTTCCTTAATATCTACTAAAACAACCTCTTTGGCGAGGTCTTTATGTGCAATTACATTTGCACATGTTGCGCCAACATTTCCGGCACCGATTACAGTTATTCTATTCATTTCTTAAATATTTATGCTAATAATAATGGTACACAATTGTGAAAACAAAAGTAATCAATTTAAGGTCATAAAGGAAATCAGGATAAATAATCCTGGGTTTATAGTAGTGAAGAATCATCAAATGATGCCTTATTATCAAATAAATGATCACTACATCATTTGTTTAACATCAGTATTTAATGACCTTAAGGCCAGTAAAACTGCAATGATTAACGCTACGAATCCAACCAGCCCCAGTAACACAAAATCCCTGGCCAGGATGCAAAAAATATAAAAACCATGAAAAAACGTTGCAGCTCCAAGGGCTGTCAGATAATCTACATGCTGTTTCCTGAATTTGCCAAAGCCAATAAAAAAACCAAGTATTATCCCAATAATTAAATTAGCAAGTGGCAGGCTAAGAGTTACTATGGGTTCGTTAAATGGTGGAGGCCATGCTAAATAAAAATAAATGTTAGCTACCATCGCAAATCCCATCGAAATCATAACAGAGTATAAAATTCCATCGAAAGGTTTTGAAATTCCTTCTTTTGGGATGAAATAATACCGCAATAATAAGAACTTGGTAAATTCAGCCAGAAACCCGACGATGACAAAGGAAAATAATAAATGTCTTCTTAAACTACCTGTGTTCTCAATCAATGCATATTGGGATGCCAGATATAACCCAATGACCATAGGGATTGCCGTTAAAATCCCGAGAAAAAATGAACTACTGAATTGGATCAGCATTTTTTTGTCAAGTATCCTCGAAGCCATTAGCATTAAAATTAATGCAATAACCGGGGGGATTACAAATGAGATAATTGCTGTTGTACTCATTTTTATCTGGGTTTCATGTTTGGGATAATGTATAAATTTACAACAAATTTATTGAAATAATTTGGAAAATCAAAAAATTTCATGGTAAGTTCCATGTGACGATTAAAAAATAAATTTTATTCAGATGAAAAAGATACTCATAGAAAAACTTTCGGGAAGTGAAATTGAGAAGAGAGGGGTAAGTAACTGGCCGGTGTGGGAAAAGGAACGCTCGCGATTCGACTGGGAGTATTCCGGCGATGAAGAATGCCTTATTCTGGAAGGTGAGGTTATTGTAGAATCCAGTGAAGGAAATGTCCTAATCAGAAAAGGCGATTTTGTTACTTTCAAGGAGGGTCTAAAGTGTGTTTGGGACATAAAACAAAATACTAAAAAGCATTTTAATTTTAAATAATCAGTATTGGAAGGTGTTGTAATAAAATCTACAGGCAGTTGGTTCAGGGTCCGCATTGCTGCTGGCGAAGAAATTGAGTGCAAACTCAAAGGAAAATTCAGGATGAAGGGTATTAAAACCACCAACCCTGTGGCTGTTGGCGACCATGTTATTTTTAAAAAACAAGCAAACGAAAATATTGGGCTGATTGTCGATATCAAGCGCAGGCACAATCACATCATACGCAAATCAACTAATTTATCCAAAGTATCTCATATTATTGCTGCCAACATCGACCTGGCAATACTGGTTGTTACCCTTAAGGATCCGCTCACTTCTCCTGGGTTTATCGACCGTTTTCTGGTAACTTCCGAAGCATACCACATTAATGCAGCCCTGGTATTTAATAAAATTGATATTTACGGTGAAAAGGAGTTAGCCAAGCTTGAAGAATTGATCCGGATTTATGAATCTGCAGAATACCCCTGCCTCAAAATTTCGGCACTTACCGGACAAAACATAAATCTGGTGGTGGAATTGATGAAGGATAAGGTAAGTCTATTTTCAGGCATTTCAGGTGTGGGTAAATCCGCACTTATCAATACCATCGAGCCAGGTTTGAATATTAAAACGGGTGATATCTCAGATTACCATAAAAAGGGTAAACACACAACTACATATCCTGAAATGCACCCACTTTCGTTTGGCGGTTATATTATTGATACGCCGGGGATAAGAGAATTTGGGCTGGTAGATTTCAGAAAAGATGAAATTGCTGAGCGCTTTCCCGAAATGCGAAGATACATGCACGATTGCCAATTCAATAATTGCACCCACATCCATGAACCAAAATGTGCAGTAAAAGAAGCCGTTGAAAATGGAGGTATCCCGGCTTCAAGATACAATAGTTATCTCAGGATTTATAGTGATGATTATCTTGACAAAGAGGCATGGGAATGGGAATAAAATCGAGTGTTTTGGAAATTAGCATAAGCGGATGAATGTAATTTCTTAATTTTGCAGCCGTTTATTAAGTACTTGTAAAACTTAACACTAACTAAATTTCTTGTTTGATGACTGTCGATCAACTGATGAGCACTTCAATTTCACCACTCCGCAATACCGACACCATTGGTGTTGCCCTCGACTGGATGGATGATAACAAAGTAAACCACCTCCCGGTAGTGGATGGAAGTGACTATTTGGGATTAATGGTTGATGCAGATATACTGGATGTTGAAGACCAAAAAACCCTACTGTCGGAATTTTGTGGAAATTTACAAAAGCCATTCATTGTTGAGGGTGAACATTATTTTAATGCCCTACAAATGTTGATGGAACTGAACCTTTCTGTTCTTCCCATCCTCGATCAGAAGCATAATTACTTGGGTGTTATTTCACGTGAAGAAATTTTGAGTGAATTAGCCAATACCCTGTCGGTACAAAACCCGGGCGGAATTATAGTATTTGAGTTGAACCAGAATGATTACTCACTCACGGAGATCTCAAGGATTGTCGAATCCAATGATGCCAAAATACTTAGCTTAAACATAAAATCTATCCCGGAAACAAGATCAATTGAAATTACGCTCAAATTGAATCGTATAAATATCGAAGCGATCATTCAATCACTTGAACGGTTTAATTATGAGATCAAGGCTTATTTTGGAGAAAACAGGAAGGATGATGATTTGCTGCGTGAAAGGTATGATTCATTACTGACCTATCTAAAGATTTAACCCTGTTAGATATATTTACTTACAGGGAACTTATATATTTTGTGTTGTTTAATCAGATGCGGATAAAACTTATTACAATTTCTGTAATACTACTTGTCCTGTTTCCACCCACTGCTTTTGGGCAAATTTTTAACAGGACCGATGTAGTTAATAAAGACACTATTCTTATTCATTCGAACATTAAGGATGGAAAGGTTTTATTTGTCATCGACTCCATCAAATTATCAGGAAACAAAGTTACAAAAGACAAAATTATTTTCAGGGAACTTACTTTTTCTCAGGGTGATTCTATCCCAGCTTATCAACTTGTTGAGGTGTTCAGCAGATCGAGGGAAAATCTGTTGAATACTTCACTTTTTAACTTTGCCACTTTTGAGGATTCAATAATCTCGGAAGGTGACATTTCGCATATTAATATCAATATTGATTTTGTTGAACGATGGTATATCTGGCCTTTTCCGATTTTTGAAATTTCCGACCGGAATTTAAATTCCTGGTGGCAGGATAAAGATTTCTCCAAAATTAATTACGGTGTGTATTTCACCAAGGAGAATTGCAGAGGCCGGATGGAAAGCCTTAAATTGCTCCTTCGCTTTGGTTACGACGAAAAATATGAGGTGAGCTACACAGTTCCCTACATCAATAAAAAGCAAACTCTTGGTGCCGGCATAGGTGCAGGTTGGTCGCAAAATCATGAAGTAGCTTATCAAACATACGAAAACAATCGCTTGTTTGTCCGTAATGAGGATAATTACATGCTTAAAAACTATTATTCATTTTTTAATTTAACTCATCGACCCAATTTCTACCAGCATCACCTGTTCCAGGTTTCATATAATTTTTACTCGTTTGCCGATACAGTTTTAAAACTTAATCCGGAATATTCCTTCAAAAATGAAAACACAAATGAATATTTCACCCTGTATTACAGATACGCCGTCGACCGCCGTGATTTTAAAGTTTACCCTTTAAAAGGGACATACTATGATCTGTCCATTTCGAAGAGTGGGCTTGGAATTTTAAAGGAAGGCGATATTAATATGATGGATATTGCCGGGTCGTTCCGCAAGTACTGGGAATTGACAAAAAGGGTGTACATTTCTGCAGATTTAGCCGGTAAAATTTCAACAAACCCCAATCAAGCCTATTTTTACCAGAAGGGATTAGGCTACGGCAGAAACTTTGTCAGGGGTTATGAGTTGTATGTAGTCGATGGCCAGAATTATTGGCTGTCGAAAAACACAATCAAATATTCACTTGTTCCAACACAGGAAAAGAATATAGGGTTTATAAAATCAGACAAATTTGGAAAAATTCACTTTGCCCTTTACCTCAACGCGTTTTTTGATATTGGATACGTGCAGAATAAAAAAAACTTTGAGTACAATAACCTGAGTAATAGATTATTGTTTGGTACCGGAATTGGTCTCGACCTGGTTACCTATTACGACATGGTGTTCCGTGTGGAATGTACCATAAACCGTCAGGGTGAAACCGGGGTTTACATACACTTTAAAGATACCTTATAGCGTTTAGCGTTTAGCGTTTGGCGTTTTATCATTGATAAAGATTAGTAACCTGAGTTCGATATAAGAAATTAACTAACTGTTTGACGGCATGAGCATTATAAATCGATTCAGACATGGAAAGTTGGAGAATTTGGGCATAATAAACGATAATTTCTTCCACTTTTCCATTCTTCCCAGCCTTGCCTGCAGGCAGGCATTTTTCCAAATTTAGAAGTGAAGTTTTATTCGTTGTTTATCAGTGTTTTATAATTTCCCTTATCTTGAACTGACGTTAGTAGTGCCCTTAAGAATGCAAATGGAGAAGGATTAGGTAGAATCGGGGTGATGAAAATTGACATCCTGATTTATTCTTATCCAAGTTTAAAAACAATTACTTTTGTTTCCTGTAACACAATGAAGCAAATACAATGAATGTTGCCATATTTGGTAAATCTTTTTCTGACGAAGGTGCTGTTTATCTTCAACAGTTAATTGACAAATTTAAATCTGTACAATGCGGCCTTCTGATATATGAACCCTACCTGCAGAAGATTCAAAACAAAGTTGAGGTTGGCAGTCCGTTTAGCACTTTTAATTCGCATGATGAACTAAAGGCTGGTGCAGATATTCTTTTTTCGATAGGTGGGGATGGAACTTTACTCGATACCCTATCGCTGGTGCGCAACTCCGGCATCCCGATACTTGGTGTAAACCTTGGGAGACTTGGGTTTTTATCCAGTATTTCGAAAGATGAAATTCTATCGGCCATCGATCAGGTTGTGGATGGTAATTATACCCTCGACCGCAGAACAGTTCTTTCATTAAAGTCGCCAAAAAATCTATTCGGCAACTTTAATTATGCGCTAAATGAATTATCCATAACAAAAACCGACACCAATTCACTGGCAGTGATCGACGTTTTTGTGGAAGATAAATTTTTAAACACCTATTGGGCCGATGGTCTTCTTGTTGCAACACCAACTGGTTCAACTGCATATTCACTAAGTTGTTACGGACCTATTATAACTCCCGGGTCGGAAAACATTGTAATTACACCAATTGCGAGCCACAACCTTACCGTAAGACCCATTGTATTGCCCGATAGCAGTTTAGTCACTATTCGTTTAGGAGGCCGCAATCGCAATTACCAGGTTGGGCTTGATTCGCGGTCAAAGACCATCGACACCGGCACAGAACTGGTTATAAGCAGGGCCGATTTTAAAATAAACCTGATACAACTCATCAACAAGGATTTTTTCTCAACAATTCGTGATAAACTTCTCTGGGGAAAAGACAACAGGAACTAATACATCATTTCTTCCCATAATTTGTTCTCATCTTATTTTGAATCAGTTAAAACGTTCAATAAATGCCTGTCATCAAATACTAAAAACACTTTAGTTGAGTTTTATGATTTGAATATTTAAAAAGCTAATCAGGCATTATCGTAACTGCTGTGATTATTGACGTTCAACCAGACTGCATACATGAAGAAAGGGGTTTTATACAGTACATATATTTTGATTTTATTGGTTGTTTTTTTGGCAGCTTGCCAAAAAGTTGACAATGACAAAATACCACCAGTAATCATTCTTAACGGAAGTAATCCACAATGGCTTACTTTGGGATGCGAATATACTGAAGTTGGTATTGAAATCAAAGATGATAAATCAGAAGAATTTGATGTTTTAGTGGCTGATAATATCAATTCGACTCAAATTGGTGATTACTATGTAAAATATACAGTATATGATAGTGATAGTAATGTTGCGATGGCCACCCGCAGAGTAATAGTCGAAGCTTTCTCGATTGAAGATTATGTTGGGAATTATACAGTTCATGACTCGGTGATTCCAATTGGCCCTTATACTACTTATCAAGCATCTGTCAGCATATTCAATGACTATCCACCACTATTGAAAATCGCCAACTTTAACGACTTCGGCGATAATTTTGAAGCCTTTTTCACGCCCGATTCTACAGGAATTATCACGTTGACTTACAATTTAAATGATACAATAATTAATGGTACTGGCACAACATTTTGTGATAAAACCGGTTTTAGGCTGAATTTTTTACTTGAATTAACCGACGGATTTAGCGAGTATCACAATGCTACATTTAAGTTAAACGGAAAGAAATAATTATAGATGACCAATCCTAAAATACTGGTAGTACTTATTGCATTTGGTTTTCTTGTTAGAGGGAACGCTTTTTCGCAGGACATTGAATTGGGTGTTTTTGGAGGAGGTTCGTATTACCTTGGTGAATTGAATCCCGGAAAACAGTTTTTGTTTACCAGCCCGGCTTTTGGTGGTGTAATCAGGTGGAATTTTGATGAGCGCTGGGCATTTAAATTTAATGGATACAGGGGAAAATTATCGGGGGATGATGCTGTGAGCAAAGCCAACGAAATGAGAAACCTCCGGTTTACATCCACACTAACTGAAATTTCCACCGTAATAGAATTTAATTTTTTACCCTATTTTACCGGGAGCAACATTTCCTATTTTTCCCCTTATTTGTTTGTAGGCCCCGCGTTTTTTATTTTTAAGCCTACAGCCGAATACAATGGTGAAACGATTTCGTTGCGTGATATTGGTACCGAAGGGCAAAGCAAGGAAGAAAGATACAGCTTGTATGGTTTTGCTGCCGTTTTTGGTATGGGTTTTAAGTACAGTGTTACCAATCGGTTAGGCCTTGGCCTCGAGTGGGGCTTGCGCAAAAGTTTTACCGACTATATTGATGACATCAGTACGACATATTATATAGATTTTGATGAGCTTACATCTGATGAAATAGGTGCGCCCCAAATGTTATCAGACCCATCATCGGTGAAACATAAACCTGAAATGCAGCGAGGGAACTCAACAAATAATGATTGGTATTCTTTTGCTGGAGTTACAATAACGTACAGGTTTACAATCGGTGAGAAATCAACATGTTCGGATTTTGAGAATTCCAAGAATTAATAATACTTTTGCAGCCATTTTGAAAAATTAAGTTTTAGCTGTTTAAGATAAGGATGCTGGAATTATTTATAAAATTATCGGTACAGTAACTGACAAATGAGTTTTAAAGAGAAAATTGACATGAACAGGCTTCCCAGGCACATTGCCATCATAATGGATGGTAATGGAAGGTGGGCTAAAAGTCGTGGGAAACTACGGCCATTTGGCCATGAAAACGGAGTTGTCTCTGTTCGTGAAACTGCTGAAGCTGCTGCCGAACTCGGGATTGAATGTGTTACTTTGTATGCCTTTTCAACAGAAAACTGGAACCGGCCCCGTCGTGAGATTGAAGCTTTAATGGGATTGTTGCTCAGAACCATCAGTAACGAATTAACGACTTTGCATAAAAACAATATTAGCTTACAGGCAATTGGTGACCTGAAGGCCCTGAGTAAGAAAACTTACAACCACCTGATGAAGGCCATCGACGAAACCAAAGACCACACAAGGATGAAACTAATCCTTGCGTTAAGCTATAGTTCGCAATCTGAGTTGGTGGAGGCCACAAGATCAATAGCCGAAAAAGTAAAACAGGGTGAGTTGGATGTGAGTTCTGTAAACGAGGAAACTATTTCGGAGCATTTGTTTACAAAAAATTATCCTGATCCCGAATTATTAATACGTACAAGTGGTGAATACAGAATAAGTAACTTTTTATTGTGGCAGTTGGCTTACGCCGAGTTGTATTTTACACCAAAGTTATGGCCGGATTTCCGCAAGGAAGATTTATATGAAGCTATTGTTAATTTTCAACAGAGGGAAAGAAGATTTGGTCGCACAAGCGAGCAGCTAAGTGAGAAAGTAAAGGTTTAAAATGAGGAAAAGTTCGCAAGCACTAAAACATATATCTTTTGCATCCCTTCTTGCAGGATTATTTATCCTCCTCCTGGTTGCATTTCCCGGGTTTGGATATAGCCAGATTTCCATTGGAGAAGATGTCATCGAAGTCGACTACGCTGATCCTGCTGAATATGAAATTGGCGGAGTAACGGTTTCAGGTGTAAAGTATCTTGATCAAAATGTGTTGATCATGATCTCTGGCCTTACAGTCGGCCAAAAAATAAAAATCCCTTCCGATAAACTCAGAAATGCCATCACCAAATTGTGGGAACAGGGCTTGTTTGAGTATGTTAATATCTCTGCTACTGATTTACAGGGCGATATTATTTTTCTTAACATCGAGCTGCGTGAAAGGCCCCGCCTGTCGAAATTTAGCTTTCACGGGGTTAAAAAAGCTGAAGCCGATAATTTGCGAGAGGAAATTGTGATCGTTCGCGGGGATGTCCTTACCGAAAATTTGCTGAACAATACCCGGAACAGGATTATAAATTATTATACCAAAAAAGGGTATCTTGATGCTGAAGTTGATCTGATTCAAACTGCTGATACCTTAAGGGCAAACAATGTAGTGCTTGATATCTATGTAAAGAAAAACGACAGGATAAAGATTTATAACATTGATATTAAAGGAAACTATGAACTCTCCGACCAACAAATTCTCAGGTCATTAAAAGAAACCAAGGAAAAAGGAAATTTTAAACCATTCGACAATATTGAAATCCTGCTCTGGGAAGCCATAAAAACTTTTGCTAAGTTACAATTCGACTCTACTATTTTGTTGGGTGAGGAATACATCAACGAAAACATTAAAGTAAGAATTTTTAAAGGTTCAAAATTCATCAGGGATAATTTCGAAGAAGACAAGCAGAAACTCATTGCAAAGTACAATGCATCCGGTTTCCGTGATGCACGTGTAGTGAGCGATTCAATTTACCGGCACGACGAAAAAACCATTAATATCGACCTCACCATTGAGGAAGGCAATCGCTATTATTATGGAGACATCAAATGGGTTGGGAATACCAAATTCACCGATGAGTTTCTTAGTTCGATATTAAAGATCAGCAAAGGGGACATTTACAACCAGGATGCGTTGAACACGAATCTTTCGTTTAATCCAAACGGATTGGATGTAAGTTCACTCTACCTGGATGACGGATATTTGTTTTTCCAGGCCAACCCGGTAGAAGTAAGGGTGGAAAACGACACCATTGATTTGGAGATCAGAATGAGGGAAGGTAAGCAGGCAAGGATCAACAAGGTGATGGTTAGAGGAAACACAAAAACCAATGACCGGGTTATTATGCGTGAAATCAGGTCACGCCCGGGGCAATTGTTTAGCCGGACTGATGTTATCCGTACCACAAGAGAATTGGCCCAACTGAAATTTTTTAATCCTGAGAAAATTGAACCCGATATCCAACCCAACCAGTTGGATGGAACCGTGGACATTATTTATTCAGTAGAAGAGACTTCTGCCGACCAGATTGAGTTATCAGGGGGTTGGGGTTATGGCAGGATCATTGGTACCCTAGGGCTTTCTTTCAATAACTTCTCATTGCGTAATTTATTCAAGCCGAGTGCCTGGAAGCCCATCCCATCAGGTGATGGACAGAAACTTTCGTTAAGGCTTCAATCATACGGGCGAGGTTATATCAGTTATAGTATATCTTTTACAGAGCCCTGGCTGGGAGGTAGAAAACCAAACTCATTCAGCGTATCGTATTACCACTCATTGTATTCTAATGGACTGTCACAGAACAATCCTGCCCGATCGTCATTTACTATTGATGGATTGTCGTTTGGTCTTGGAAAGAGACTCACCTGGCCTGATGACTTTTTCAGCCTGTTTCAATCAATCAATTTGCAGGTTTACAATTTGAATAATTACCGATCAATTTTTTCATTTGGCGACGGAAATGGCAAATACAACAACATCAATTACCTTATTACACTGGCAAGGAACTCAATCGATGCACCAATTTTCCCACGTTCAGGATCTGAGGTTTCAATATCATTGGAGCTTACCCCGCCATATTCAGCATTTTCTGATAAAGACTATACAAACCTTCCGCCTAGCGAAAAATATAAATGGATCGAATACCATAAATGGAAAATGAAAGGCTTCTTTTATACCCGCCTTGTTGGTAACCTTGTCCTCAGTACACGTGCTCAGCTTGGTTTTCTTTTTGCTTACAACCAGGATATTGGCGTAACTCCTTTTGAAAGGTTTTACCTGGGTGGTGACGGTTTATCAGGATACAACAACCTTGATGGCCGCGAACTGATCGGTATGCGTGGATATGGCAACGAAACCATCACTCCGGATTATTATCTGAATGCACATATTGGCGGGACTATTTATAGCAAATACACCCTGGAATTGAGGTATCCTTTGTCGCTCAATCCAAGTGCAACCATCTATGCACTAACGTTTCTTGAAGCTGGTAATTCATGGAGAAATTTTGCTGATTTCAATCCGTTTAAAGTATACAGATCTGCCGGTTTTGGTTTACGGGTATTTCTGCCAATGTTTGGTGTGCTTGGGCTTGACTGGGGATATGGTTTTGATAGGGTGCCCGGCATACCCGGAGCAAACGAAGGACAATTCCACTTCTCAATTAACCAGTCAATTGATTAATAATCAAAGAACAATATTAGAATAGCATTTTTGGAATGCAATTTGTAATAATCCGGTACAAATCTTTTAATGTAAAAAATATTTTGGAGGAGAAATCATGAAAACCCAAACAACCTTAAGCAAGCTTTTCGCGATGGTATTCGTCTTGTTTTTACTATCGGCAAGTACAGTTTTCGCGCAAAAGTTTGGCTATGTAGACACAGAGTACATTTTACAGAATATCCCCGAATACCAGGATGCTCAAAACGAAATTGATGAGTTATCCACCACATGGCAGGCAGAACTTGAAGAAAAGTATGCCGAAGTTGAAAGGATGTATAAAACTTACCAGGCCGATGCGGTATTGCTTCCTGAAGATATGAAACAACAAAGAGAGGAAGAGATTATCAGAAAAGAAAAAGAAGTTAAGGAACTGCAACGACAAAAATTTGGAACCAATGGGGAACTCTTCACAAAACGCCAGGAACTGATCAAACCTATCCAGGAAAAAATATTTAACGCTATCGAGGAAATTGCTACCAAGAAAAACTATGCCTTTGTTTTTGATAAAGCCAGTGGCCCGGTGATTATGTACGTAAATGCAAAATACGATATCAGTGATGAGGTGCTTGATCAGATTGGAAGCATCATGGGCGTTCGTGGACAATAACAACAGACTCCGGTTATAATTATGAATTATTTTATCAAATGCTTAACTCTGCCAGTTAACGAGATGGAGTTTAAATTGGCAACCTAGCAAAAAAAAAGGTTTGATTATTAATGAAATACATTATTTTTGCCGACTCAAAAAATTAACATAAACTATTTTAATACAATAAGATGAAAAAGACAGTAAAATTTTTAGCGATCCTGGTTTTGGTAACATTTACTTTTGCAACAAATGCACAAAGCCAAAAATTCGGGCATGTTGATTTTGCCAAATTATATTCACTCATGCCAGGGCAGGATTCAATCAGGGCGGTTTATGAAGCCTATGCTACCGGATTGCAAAACCAAATGACTACCATGCAGGCCGAACTTGAAAATAAATACATGGAATACCAGGCCAACCAGGCTACCATGTCGAACATTATTAAGCAAACTAAAGAACGGGAAATCCAGGATCTGCAAACCAGGATTGAGGAATTTAACGCACAGGCACAACAAGATTTGGCTACAAAGGAGCAGGAACTCACTGCACCGGTAATTGAAAGTGCACGTGCTGCTGTTGAAGATGTAGCCAAGGAAAACGGTTACACCTATATTTTCAACAGTACCGAAGGCTTGCTTTTGTATGCTACACCAAGCGATGATGTATTATCGTTGGTTAAAACAAAATTGGGCATCAATTAAATTTGATCAAAATATTACTATTGGAAAGCTTCTCATTCTTGGGAAGCTTTTTTTTTGGAGTAATGATTAGTCTATGACTGCGAAGAAGTCGTGTTGGAGAACTCAAGTCTGCACCAGTCTATGTTATAGGATGAATACCAATTTGTTTCTAAGATCGACCAGTAAAGCAAAAAATAACATAACGGAAATCTTATGTTTTTTCTGTCTTCATCGCCCTTTTTGCAAAACCTTCAACAATCCCAAGGGTTTCTTTTTTCGCTTCATAAAATCCCATGTGCCCAACTTCTCCAAGAATTAGCACTTCAGCATGTGCCGGCAGTAAGGCTTGTGCCATGATGGTTTGAATGGGGATTTTAGAATCTTCTTTGCCAGCAATAAATAGAACCGGCAAATTGGTTGTGGCCAATAAATTGAGGCTCCCGGCCCGTACCTTCATTCCTTCAAGGGCTGCTATTATTCCTTCGGCTGAGATGGTCGATGCCTGCTGCTGAAGTACTTTGATTTCACCTCTGAACCTGTCAATATTTGATGGGGAAAACAATTCAGGGATGAATTGCTGAATGAAACCCACCTTGTTCAGCTTTACAATGTTTATGGTACGTCGACGATTCTCCTTTGCCTGATCATTATCCGCACCAGCCTGTGAATGGAAAAGACAAAAACCTGCCAGCAATTCTGGAAATTGTTTAGCAAATTGTAAAGTAACGTAGCCGCCCATCGAATGGCCAACCATCACACATTTACTGATGTTCAATTCATCAAGAACATGTTTTACGGTTTTTGCCATAAACTCCATCGAATGAACTTCTTCCATCACAGGGGTTTCTCCGTGGCCGGGCAAATCGATACTAACAACACGAAAAGATTTTGAAAACTGCCTAGAAAAATCCTCCCAGATTTTAAGGGATTCCATAAAGCCGTGAAGGAGGACAATGGCTGGGCCAGAGCCCACATCATTGAAGGAGATGGGGTGGTTATTAATTGTGATGATTTTCATATGACAAAATTATTCTTTAAGGTTTAGAGGCAAATATTAAAATTAGTTATTTTAAGACTGAACGTCTTTCCAAAATCAGATTGCTTCGCTTCGCTCGCAATTTTCCGCCTTCTAACATCTAACATCAAAGTGAAATCAGCTTAAAAAATAATTTTGTGAGAACGAAGCGATGTGGCAAACCGTTTCCTCTTATCTGAAAATAACTTCATAAACTGTTTTCTTTATAGAATTAGGCTAATCGTCGTGTGCAAAAGTTTATGCTCTCCCCTCTAAATTCTACACTCTTCTCTTCATCAATTCCTCAATCTCCTCCACTTCCCGGGGAATGTTAGCTGTCAAATCAACCGGGCCGTTTTCAGTTATAAGTATGTTGTTTTCGATACGAATGCCAATATCTTCCTCCCTGATGTAAATCCCGGGCTCACAGGTAAACACCATTCCTGCCTGAAATGGCTGATGCCTGTCAACAACATCGTGCACATCCAGGCCAATGTGATGGGCTGTACCGTGCATAAAATACTGTTTATACAAAGGTTTCTCAGAATCCTGTTGCTCCACTTCTTCTTTTGTCAGCAAACCGATTTTTATCATTTCATCCTCCATCAACTGGTTAACAAACTTATTGTATTTCTCCATCGTTATGCCTGGCACCATTTTTCGAATGGCCTTTTTTTGTACTCTGAGCACCAACTGGTACAACTCTCGCTGACGTGGGCTAAAATTTCCAATAACCGGTATTGTGCGCGAAACGTCAGCAGCATAGTTGGCATACTCGGCGCCAAAATCGAAAAGCAGTATATCGCCATCCTGGCAAACCTTGTCGTTTTCGATATAATGCAAAACGCATGAATTTGCCCCGGAAGCTACAATAGGTTGGTATGCACTACCTGTGGCACCATTCATCACAAATTCATGCTCCATCTCAGCTTGTATCTCATATTCTTTAACTCCTGGGATTACAAACTTCAACATGCGGTGAAAAGCTTTTTCTGTTATGTCGATTGCCTTTTGAATGAGTTGAACCTCCAGGTCTGACTTAATCATCCGCTGGTTGATCAAAATGGGTGCCGACCTACAGTATTGATGTGCAGGGAACTTTATCTTTAATTCGTTGGCGAAACGCTGGTCCCGGGATAATATTTCAGAATGATACTTGGGATATTCATAAGTATTGAGGTAAACTTTTTCTGACCACACCATCAGGTCCCTCAGCATAAGTTCAAAACTTTCAAGCCATTGTATGTTTTCTATTCCAGAAACTTGTTTAGCTTCTTCTTTGGTCAGTTTGTGTCCATTCCAAATGGCAATTTGTTCGTTGGTTTCGATAAGAAATAAAACTTCCCTGTTTTTAGGCTCAGGGTGATCCGGGGCGAGCAGCAAAATGCTTTTTTCCTGGTCTACTCCGCTGAGGTAAAAAAAATCAGATTGTTGCCTGTAAGGATAAAATTGATCTCCATTGCGCGGATATTTATCGTTTGCATGGAAAATGGCAACTGCATTTGGTTCAATTTTTTTTGCAAATTTCTCTCTGTTATTCACAAAAAGAGTTGGGTCGATGGCTTGGTATCTCATATCGATGGCAGATTAATTTATACGCAATAAAAATTACAGCCGAAAATGTATTTAGAACGATTTCTAATATTTTAAAGCATAAATTTGCTCGTCTCATTACAAAAGAAAGAATTTTTGGAAAGTTAGCAAGCTTTCCAGAAGAAAAATTGAAAAAACAAATCCTATGAGTAGCTCTACACTTCATTATTCATCGATCACCAAAAAGATCATAATGGCTATTGCAGGCCTGTTTCTGATCACCTTTTTGTTTGTTCATCTGGGTATCAATTTAACAGTGTTGCTTCCGGCAAACGAGACCTATGAAGCAAACCAAATCTTTAATATCGCTGCCCACTTTATGGGTACAAATATTTTAATAAAGATTTTTGAAGTGGTCTTGTTCGGTGGTTTCCTGATCCATATTTTATATGGTTTGATTATTCAGATTCAAAACTGGATGGCCAGACCAAGCAGGTATAAGGTTGAGGGCTGGTCGCACACTTCCGTGTTTTCAAAGTTTATGATCCATACCGGGGCATTAATTTTTGTTTTCCTGGTAATTCACCTGATGGATTTTTATTTTAAGGCAAAGTTCTTTGGTGAGATTGAACTGATTGTGTATGATAATGGACATGAATACCATGATCTGGGCGCATTGATCATTGAAAAATTCCAGCATCTTGGTTTTGTGATTGGATATATCGTAGCTGTAATTTTACTTGGATTCCATCTTCACCATGCTTTTCAATCTGCTTTTCAATCACTGGGCTTAAATCACAGCAAATACACACCGCTTATAAAATTCCTGAGTACGGTTATTTCTATCATATTACCTGTGGGATATGCCATCATCCCCCTGGCTGTTTATTTCAATTAATTAATACTGCATAATCGAATTCACTATGATAAAATTAGACGCTAAAATACCTGAAGGACCGTTAGCAGAGAAGTGGACAAACTATAAAGCCAATCAAAAACTGGTTAATCCTGCCAATAAAAGGAAGCTTGAAATCATCGTTGTTGGTACCGGTCTTGCCGGTGCAGCAGCGGCAGCCAGTTTTGGTGAGTTGGGTTTCAGGGTGAAAATCTTTGGTATTCATGATAGCCCCAGGCGCGCACATAGTATTGCTGCACAGGGTGGAATCAATGCTACTAAAAACTATCCCAACGATGGCGACTCTGTTTATCGTTTGTTTTACGATACCATCAAGGGTGGCGACTACCGTGCCAGGGAGGCAAACGTTTACCGCCTTGCTGAAGTGAGTGACGAAATTATCGATCAATGCGTGGCACAGGGTGTGCCTTTTGCACGCGAATACAGTGGTTATCTTGATAATCGTTCGTTCGGTGGGTCATTGGTTTCAAGAACTTTTTATGCTCGTGGACAGACAGGACAACAACTGTTGTTGGGTGCCTATGGAGCATTAAGCAAGGAAATTCATAACGGTTCTGTAAAAATGTTTACACGCGAAGAGTTACTGGAACTGGTGATGATTGAAGGCAGGTGCAGGGGAATTGTAACCCGCGATCTGGTTAGTGGTGAATTAAAACGTCATGCAGCTCATGCAGTTGTTCTGGCTACCGGAGGTTACGGCAATGTATTTTTTCTTTCTACAAACGCAATGAATTCGAACGGTAGTGCAGCCTGGAGGGCATACAAGCACGGTGCTTTATTTGGCAACCCTTCATTTACACAGATTCACCCTACATGTATTCCGGTGCATGGCGACTATCAGTCGAAACTTACGCTGATGAGTGAAAGCCTGCGGAATGACGGACGTATTTGGGTGCCCGCGAAAAAAGAAGATGCTGAAAAAATACAAAAAGGACAACTGAAACCTACAGAAATCAAAGAAGAAGACCGCGATTACTACCTGGAACGTAGATATCCAGCATTTGGAAACCTTGTTCCAAGGGATGTGGCTTCGAGGGCTGCCAAGGAAAGATGTGATGCTGGATTTGGCGCTGGAAATACGGGTCTTGCAGTTTACCTCGATTTTGCTGATTCCATCAAACGACTGGGCCGCGATGTGATTGAAGCACGCTATGGCAACCTCTTCCAGATTTATGAAAAAATTACTGATGACAATCCATACGAAACTCCAATGATGATCTATCCCGCCGTTCACTATACAATGGGTGGACTCTGGGTTGATTATGAATTGCAGACCAATATCCCGGGGTTGTTTGCTGCCGGTGAAGCCAACTTCTCCGATCACGGCGCGAACCGGCTGGGAGCTTCAGCTTTGATGCAGGGATTGTCAGATGGATATTTTGTATTGCCTTACACCATGCAAAGTTATCTGGCCGACCAGATAAACGTACCTGACTTTAATACTGATTTACCGGAATTTGTAAAAGCCGAGAAAAAGGTAAAAGATGAGTTGGAAAAATTACTCAATATTAAAGGCAAGCAAACAGTAGATACTTTTCATAAAAAATTGGGGCTGATTATGTGGGACAATGTTGGAATGGCCCGCAACAAGGAAGGACTGGAGAAAGCCGTTAAAATGATACAGGAGCTCAGGGCTGAATTTTGGAAGGATGTTAAAATACCGGGTGATCTCTCAGGTAAAAATGCAGAACTTGAAAAAGCATGGCGATGTGCCGATTATCTTGAACTTGGTGAGTTAATGGCCAGGGACGGGCTGATGCGCGAGGAATCCTGTGGTGGCCATTTCAGAGAGGAGTACCAGACTGGCGAAGGCGAAGCGTTGAGGGATGATAAAAAATTCACCTTCGTTGCAAATTGGGAGTTTAAAGGTGTTGATGAGGCCCCCGAAATGCAGAAAGAAATGCTGAATTATGAATTTATCGAAGTTAAAGCAAGAAATTATAAAGAATAATAACCGGGTTTCGAAAGGCAGTTTGTTACCATCGAAATTCTCATTATAAAACGCACAGTTATGGATTTAATATTAAAAATCTGGCGTCAGAAAGATTCCAAGTCAAAGGGAAGTTTTAAATCGTATAAGGTTACCAACATTTCAACCGATGCGTCTTTTCTTGAAATGCTCGACATTTTGAACGAAGAACTGGTTGAAAAAGGTGAAATGCCTGTAAACTACGACAACGATTGCCGCGAAGGTATTTGTGGAGCTTGCAGTCTTTATATCAATGGCCGGCCACATGGCCCTGATACAGCGATCACCATTTGCCAGGTGCATATGCGGAATTTCAAGGATGGTTCTACCATCGTAATCGAACCCTGGCGGTCGAGGGCATTCCCGGTTATCAGCGATTTGATGATTGACCGATCAGCATTCGACAGGGTAATCCAGGCTGGAGGTTATGTGTCGGTTTCTACCGGAGGTATTCCCGATGCAAATGCTATCCCTATCAGAAAGGATAGAGCTGACGAAGCCATGGATGCAGCTGCTTGTATTGGATGCGGAGCCTGTGTGGCTGCATGTAAAAATGCATCGGCCATGCTGTTTGTTTCTGCTAAAGTTTCACAGCTGGCATTGCTGCCACAGGGAGGAATTGAAGCAAAGCGAAGGGTGCAAAAAATGGTTAAGCAGATGGATAAGGATGGATTTGGCAACTGTACCAACACAGGAGCCTGCGAAGCCGAATGTCCAAAAGAGATCAAACTCACCTTTATTGCCAGGTTGAACCGTGAATTTATTGGTGCAAAACTTGGTGCGCAAAAGATGAAACTATAATACTTTAATTGTATTTGAATTAAACCGGTTTCTCGATGAGGGGGCCGGTTTTTTTGTTATAAGTAATGCAATGGGGATTATAGCATTTGCTATACCAAGGGTTTTTTCATCAAATCATTTTCAGGATGTTCACCTCTTCTTCTGTAAGGTGACGCCAACGCCCACGGGGCAGGTCTTTTTTAGTTAAGCCTGCAAAAAATACACGGTCAAGTTTTTCTACCTGGTAACCAAGGCTTTCAAATATTCGCCTTACGATTCGGTTTTTTCCTGAGTGCAGCTCGATACCGATACTCTTTCGATCTGCTCCATCACCAACATAAGCAACGGCATCTGGTTTTATTAAACCATCTTCCAATTCAACACCTTTTTCGCTTAATTTTTGAAGATCATTTTTGCTCAGCGGTTGATCCAAAAATACGTGATATGTTTTTTTGATGTTATGTTTGGGGTGGGTCAATTTTTTTGCAAGGTCACCATCATTGGTAAATAGCAACAGTCCCATGGTAGTTCTATCGAGGCGGCCAACCGGATAAATCCTTTCTTTGCATGCCCTTTCAACCAACACCATCACGGTTTTACGTTCCAGGGGGTCATCTGTTGTCGTAATATAACCTTTGGGTTTATTAAGTAAAACATACTTATGCGTTTCCGATGTCAGTGTTTGGTCACCAATGGTCACTTTATCCGAAGGCTTTACTTTTGTACCCAATTCAGAAACAACCTGATCATTGATTTTTACAGCACCTGAAACAATGAGGGTGTCTGCTTCACGGCGTGAGCATACTCCGGCATTAGCAATATATTTATTGAGTCTCACCAATCCTCCATCAGCAAGATATGGACTGGGCTTGGTGATTTTCTTTTTACTTGGCTTAAAAGGCGTTGTGCTTGTTTTCCTTTTTGGCTCGTCTTTCGGACCAGTCTCCTCATCCCGAAATTTTTTACCGATCAGTTTAGAAGTTTTGTGTGACCGGGAAGTGCTCTTTGTCTTTTTAGTGAACTTCGAGAAATCACCATGTCTTTTTGCGCCCTTACCAGTTGATCTGGATTTGTCAGAATCTTTCATATATTATTTCGAAAATTGAGCGCAAAAGTAGTAAAAGTATTTGAAAATGAAATAAATGGGTTTGGAATATTCCTGGACTCAAAAGAGCGGAAGTTTAATTGACGAAGGGACCACGGCTAATGCTGACTGAAGACTTTATTTTACCCCACCAATAAATTACATCCCCTGATGTCTGAATTATCAAAACGTCCCAGAATTTCGAAGGAACCATCAGAATGGGTTTTGCCCAAATCCTGTGTTGCAATAAAGCTACATGAATAAAAATTAGCAAGATCGATGATATTGATACCACCGGTTTTATTATGTCCGAGAAGTTCCAGCGGATCATTCACATCCCGGGTAAGGACTTTCATCCATGGGGGAGCGTTAAAGATTCCATCTTCACAAGAGTATGCCTGGGAGAACAATTCAGTCATACCATATTCGCTGTGGATTGATTGAATGCTAAATCCTTCTCTGAGCAATGCATGTAATTCCTCTCTTACCAATTCCTTCCTGCGGCCCTTCATACCCCCTGTTTCCATAATGATGGCATTTTTAAGCTTGAATTTATGATTTTCAATCAGGTCGAGTAAGGCAAAACTTACGCCAATTAAGATTACTTTTTCACCCCTTGCATCCATTTCTCCAAGTTCCTTTGCCAGTGTGCTATAATCATCAAGATAAAATCCACTTTTCTTGTTTTTGCTTTGGCTGATTAAAGAATCTACCATGTAAACCAGTGATGAACCTTTACGTTCGAGATAGGAGGGAAGCAGTGCTAAAATTACATATTTAGAAATATCGCCATAAAATAATTTAATGGCTGAAGTAAAGCTTTGTTCATAAATTCCCACATTTTCGTAGTAGTGTTTACTGGTGGTTGTTCCTGTTGTTCCACTGCTACTGAAATAATTCAGTGTGTTGGGGTTTCCGGAGTAAACAAGTTGTGATTTAAAAAACTCAATGGGCAGGAAAGGGATTTGCAGGTAACGGTCAATTTGGTCCGGATTTATTTTTAAACCAGACACAAAATTGTAATAAACCGGATTGTTTTTGTATTGAAAACGAAATATTTCGATAGCCAGATCGTTGAAATTAGCGTCTGATCGAATTGAAAAGATTTTATTTTTAAGTTGATCAAATTTCATTTACCAACAAAAAATTATTGCATTCGTTAAAAGATATGAGAGCAGTTATTAAAATAGCAATATTACTGTTTTTTATTTCAATATTTTTCCCAACCTGTAAAGAAAAGGAAGAATACCCTCCTGTGCCCCAGCTTGAATTTGCAGATTTCCTTACTTTCCGAACCCTTGATGATATTGATTCTTTGGGCATTTTAACCGTTTCGTATGTTGATGGTGATGGTGACCTGGGCCTATATCCATTTGATACCGGTGTTAACTTTTTTGTGTCTTATTTCGTTATGGATAATGGCGTGTTAAAAGCAGGAACCCGCTATAATCCAACAACGGGGGAAATTGATACTATAAATTTCAATGCCAGGATACCCTTGCTTGCTCCTGAGGATTACAGTGGCTGGATAAAAGGCGAGATTGAAGACACCATCAATCCATTAAGAGATCCAACATCTCAAAAAGCATTGGATACAATAATGTTTGAAGTTTATGTTGTAGACCGTGCGGACAACCAGAGCAATGTTGTACAAACTCCTTTGATTTTAGTGAAAAACCAGTAGCTCATTTTAACATCATAAAAGTTCTACTGTTTTATTTCCATCAAACCCACTGCTATGTGCTGCAGGTTGGGTATGTTTGGCATGCTACAATGTTCGATTTGATAAATGTAAAGATCAAAAATCAGTTGAACGACTCTACTCAATAAGCGCATCTTTAATGTTGTCTAATGCTTGTTTTACAACTGATTTGGGGCAGGCTACATTAATACGCATGAAGTCCTCACCACCAGTACCGAAAACCCTGCCATCATTAAATCCCACTTTAGCTTTGCTAATGAAAAAGTTCTTCAACTCGTCTCCGGAAAAGCCTAGTTCCCTACAATCGAGCCAGATCATATAGGTTGATTCAGGAATGATGGCTTTGATTTGTGGGATGTTTTTTTTCAGATAATCATCGACAAAACAGACATTTTCCCAAACATATTCAAGCAATTGATCAAGCCATTTATCACCGTCTTTGTATGCAGCTTTTAGGGCGATGCCACCAAACACATTGCCCATATTAAGGTGCATCTCATCATTCAGTATCTTATTGTATCTGTCGAGCAGTTCTTTGTTGGGAATAATAAGATATGAAGTAGCCAATCCTGCCAGGTTAAAAGTCTTTGAGGGGGCATTGCAAATAATAGTTTGCTTCGCTACTTTATCCGAAACAGATGCCAATGGAATATGCTTCTGATGATTAAAAAGGAGATCGGAATGGATTTCATCAGACACCATCAACACGTCATTTTCGAGGCAAATATCGGAGAGTTGGATCAACTCCTCTTTCGTCCAAACACTACCACCGGGATTGTGCGGGTGACTTATCAATATCATTTTGGCACCTTTGGCTTTCACTTTCAGATCTTCGAAATCCATGCCCAGTCTGCCATTTTCAAGTTTTAAAGGGTTCTCAACTTTTAGTCGCCCATTGTTGTCAATGGCCATGAAAAAAGGAAAATATACTGGAGGCTGAACGATAATTTTGTCACCTGGTTCGGTAAAGGCCATAACTAACAGGTTCAGGGCCGGAACAACGCCGGGGCTAAAGCTGATCCAATCCTGTTTTATTACCCAATCATGCCTTTTCTTCATCCAGTCGGTGATGGCATTGTTAAATCCTTCGCCCCTGATCGAATACCCAAGGATTTTGTGATCGAGCCGTGATTTGATCGCGTCGATAATAAAATCGGGTGTTCTGAAATCCATATCGGCCACCCACATGGGAATGACATCGTCTGTACCAAAGAACATTTCCCGGAGATCGTATTTCACGCAGTCTGTTTGCTCACGGGCAATGATTTCGTCAAAATTGTAATGCTTCATGATTCAAAAAAGTTTAAAAGGAGAGTAAATTGTGCAACAGTTGATTTTAGGAGGTTACGCCCATTTCTTTTTTCTGCTAAAGATCATAGCAAACCAAATTAAAAAATCAAAGAAAACAAGGAAAACTTCCAGCAGGGGCGAAAATAACAATAATCCTTTTTCGGTAAGTTTTTTGGCTGCAAGACCAAAAATGATATACTGGCTGATGAGGCGCAGACCAAAAAGAGGTAAAACCATCATCCAGTTGAACTTCAATAATAAAAGTGATGCAAAGGTCGCAAAAAACAAAAAGGCTGTTGAGTGATAAAGTGATATTAAAAAACGACTACCAGTTTTGAAAAATCTCCTGATAAAAATGCGTGTCCTTTCACTTTTCACCCAGTTGGAAAATGACATAGATTTTACAACCGCTACTTTGCTATGTTGGGAGATTTGAATGTTTGTATTTCTCTTATTGGCAGTTTGATTGATAAAAATTTCATCATCTCCTAAATTGATCTTATAGTGCGAACTAAACCCTTTGTGGTTGTAAAACAACTGCTTGGTATAAGATAGATTTTTCCCAATCCCCTTAAACGGTTTACCTGCCAGAGCCATCGACAAATAAAACAATCCATCGTAAAATGCAGAAAACCGAAACCACAAGTTTATTTTTGATTTGGTATCGAAAGTGGAATAACCCAGCGCAATATCAGTTTCGGGAGTATGGATAGCCACAATCTCTTTGATCCATCGTTTTGAAACAGGCCGGCATATGGTGTCTGTCAATATCAATAAATCGTAGCGGGCAGATTTAATACCCAACGAGAGTGGAAATTTTCTTCCTGAGAACCAATTCAGGCTTTGCTTTAGTTCAACAATGCTCAAGTTGCTGTATTGCCGCGACAAATCTGTAAGCAATTCACCCGATCCGTCATCAGAGTTGTCGTTTACAACCATGATTTCAAATTCAGGGTAATCCTGCTCCAATAAATACGGCAGGTTTTGCCTCAGGTCATTGTATTGGTTGTGAGCTGTAATAACCACAGTAACCGGTGGTTGTGCTTTTAAAGTTTGTTTTTTTTTATAAAACGCCAACTTTCCGAAAACCACCCAGAAATAGATCAATTGAACCAGGAGGGAAATTATAAATATCCCAACCAGTGTTAAAAGAACAGGGTCATTAAGAAAATCAAATTCAATAGTCATAACCGTGATGATATAGCCGACAAAAGTATGATTACTATTAGGAAATTTCTGTGTTGGTTGATAAATTTCTTACAAAATAATTGTTCTGATTTTCACAGCACCGAAATAACTATTTTTGCCACTTTTAACTCAAATTGATGTAAACTATTAATAAATGAACCTGATCATCATTGATAAACCTTACGTTTCTGACTTTCTGAAGAGAACGCTGGAAGACCAGAAATATCCTGTACTAGAAAATTCTGCTGTGCTTGAACTGCTTTCTCCCAATGGGTATAATTTTTATACCGAAGAAGAGGTGATAAGCCAGATGCAAAATAACCCTGAAATGATGATTTACACTTCGTCTGAAAATTCAATTGGTTGGGTCATCGAAAATCTTGGCTTTAGCAGTTTACCTGGAATGGTGAATGTTTTCAAGGATAAAGTTAAATTCAGGGAGTTGTTATCAAACATGTATCCAAATCTGTTTTTTAAAGAAGTCTCCCTTGTTGATTTGGATTTGTTGGATTTGAATTTTATCCCGGTTCCATTTATTATCAAGCCTTCGGTTGGATTTTTTAGCCTTGGAGTTTTTAGAGTTGCTGAAGTTGAAAGTTGGCCTACCGTCCGGCAAAAGATCAAACAGGAAATTAAAACTGTAAAAGAGACTTATCCTACAGAAGTTCTGGATACGAGCAAGTTTATCATTGAAGAAATAATTGATGGGGATGAATATACTATTGATGCCTATTTCAACAATGATGGAAATCCGGTTATTTTGGGAATGATGAAGCATGTTTTTGCATCTCCTGAGGATATGAGTGACCGGCTGTACATTACTTCAAAGCAGGTGATCCTTGAGAATCTTGACCGGTTTGAAAAATTTCTAGAAAAACTTGGATCGGTGGTTAGCCTGAAAAATTTCCCGCTTCATATGGAGGTAAGGGTAGATGAAGAGGGAATAATTGTTCCGATCGAAGTAAATCCGCTCAGGTTTGGCGGCTGGTGCACTTCGGCTGAATTGACCCATTATGCTTACGGGATCAACCCATACACCATGCTCATGCAAGACCAGGCCCCCGATTGGCAGGCAATTCTTACTTCCTGCCCTGAGGATATTTTCAGCATAACTATACTGAACAACAACACCGGCTATGATGCCAGTGAAATTAAATCTTTTGATTATGATAAACTGCTAAAACAATATGAAAAACCCCTGGAATTACGGAAAGTCGATGCCAATAAGTTTCACCTCTTCGGATTTTTATATGCACAAACCCGCCCTGAAAATTTTGTTGAGCTTGAGCGGCTATTGCATTCCGATTTACACTCATTCATTCAGTTAGTTGAGGAATAAAAAGCCCTCTGAAAAAGTAATACCTTTGCCTATCTTATTTTAAAACCAAAAGCATGGATTTTAAACTTTTAGCCAACGATCCCAAATCCTCAGCACGTTCTGGTGAAATCACAACAGATCACGGAAACATTCAAACCCCGATTTTTATGCCGGTTGGTACTGCCGGTACTGTTAAGGCTGTACATTTCAGGGATGTAAAAGACGATATTAAAGCACAGATTATACTGGGAAATACTTACCATCTTTATCTTCGTCCGGGATTAGATATTCTTGAACGGGCAGGAGGGTTGCACAAATTTAATGGCTGGAACAGGCCCATGCTTACCGATAGCGGAGGTTACCAGGTTTATTCCCTCTCGGCCAACCGCAAACTAACCGAAGAAGGGGCACATTTTCAATCACACATCGACGGTTCGCGTCACTTGTTTACTCCCGAATATGCAATGGATATTCAGCGGATTATTGGTGGTGATATCATGATGGCTTTTGATGAATGTACACCTTACCCATGCGAATACGATTATGCCAAAGACTCGATGGAGATGACGCATCGCTGGCTCGACAGATGCATTGCTCATTTCAGTCAAACGAAACCAAAATACGGTCACAAGCAGGCCTTGTTTCCTATCGTTCAGGGGAGTACTTACGCTGATTTACGGAAAAAATCGTCTGAATTAATTGCATCAAGAGGTGCTGAGGGTAACGCCATTGGTGGGCTTTCGGTGGGTGAGCCACATGAAATGATGTATGAGATGACTGACCTGGTTTGTTCTGTTTTACCAAAGGATAAACCGAGGTATCTTATGGGTGTTGGAACACCAGCCAACATACTCGAAAGTATTGCCCTAGGTGTGGATATGTTTGATTGTGTAATGCCTACCCGCAACGGAAGAAACGGCATGCTCTTTACCAGTGAGGGTATTATGAACATGAAAAACGAAAAGTGGAAAGATGACTTCTCACCCATCGATCCAAACGGTCATTCTTTTGTTGACACACAATATTCCAAAGCCTATCTCAGGCATTTGTTTATTTCGAATGAGTACCTGGCCCTGATGATTGCCAGCCAACACAACCTTGCCTTTTACCTGTGGCTAGTACAAACAGCCAGGGAAAAAATTATCGATGGAACTTTTTCTTTATGGAAGGATGAAATGGTGAAGAAGGTGGATGTGAGATTGTAAGGGTGATTTTAGTGTTATTGCTCGAGATATATAAGTTCCAATTCTATTGGATGGTAGTGAAAAGGGTGCACAGTGGAAATTAAGATTACAACTCATTCATCCTTAAAAACGCAGAGATAATTTCATAGAATTCTTCAGGCTTTTCAGCGTGTAACCAGTGGCCTGCTTCCTCAATGGTTTTGATGTTTGCCTTTGGGAAATTTCTGTAGAGCTGATCAAAATCATCATATTTCACATAATCAGATTTTCCACCCCTTACAAAAAGTGTTGGTTTATTAAACAGGGTTTTAGCTTCGATACCTTCGAATACTTCATCCATATTCAGGTTAATGGCTTCCAGGTTGAGCCGCCAGGCAAATTGTCCGCCACGTTCACGGCGGTATAGATTTTTCAAGGCAAACAGGCGAGTTCGCTCATCCGGTATCTGAAGTTTAAGTTGTATCTCAACATCTTCCCTGCTCTCAGCATTGTTGAAATTCACGTTCATCATGGCATCTATCATATCCAGGTGTCTGTAACGACGATTGTATGTCCGCATACTAATATCTGCAACAACCAGCGCTTTGAGCATACCCGGGTTTTCAAGCGCAAAATGCATGGCTACTTTTCCACCCATTGAATGTCCTAGAATGATTGGATCTTCAATTTCATGCTCTTCTATAAAATCGTACAAATCAGCGCACAAGGCAAAATAATTGAAGGAGGAATCGTGTGGTGATTGCCCATGATTTCTCTGGTCTGGTATATATACTTCATATCGATCGGCCATCTTTCTGGCAAAGGTGACCCAGTTATCAGAAACACCAAAAACACCATGGAGGATGATCAGGGGTTTTCCTTTGCCATAATGCCTGAAAAATAATTCCATTGCTTCTTTCTTTTTTAACAGATGCGAAAGTAATATTACTTATTAAATCAGTTGAAGCCTATTTTTATTGAGGTGTAAAACATGAAATTGTTAGCGGTCCGAATTTTGTAAAACAAACTGTCCAGATAATTTTATATCTTTATCAGGTTAATACACACAATCGAAATATTTAGTAAAATGAAAATAGCTACATTTTTATTCATAGTTTTTCTGATCCCAGGATTTATATCAGCACAAAAACACATTCAAGTAAAAAACCAACGGTTTGAAATGAATGCCATACGGAATGGAGCGCCCGTAAAAGTAGAGACGAAAAACTTTGGCTTGAAATTGAATTACGAAACCGGGGAGTTTTATGCCAGGATCAATATGACCGAATCAAGACTTTATGCTGATGAAGATGTGGAATACCGGATTCCTGGAGATGAAATCCTGGAAATAACCGGCATTATTCCTATCAATGAGATTATTGATAACCGGGCCCAGAAACAACAGTATGTGTACGAGTTGAATGTAAAACACCTTTCTGCCAATGTAACTGTGGTTTTTACTTTCGATGTAGGCCATATTAGCAACACTAACCGGGGATTTACAATGTTCCGTATAAATGGCAGAATCAACTTGATGGACTTCGAAGTTGAAGATCTTAAAGGTTACGACCCGGAAGTGGAGCTTTTGATGGACTTTCAGGGATATATGCTTGGAGGCTGATCTATAGCTCACCTGTTTGCCTGTCAATAAACTCAGATTGGGCATTGATCAATAAAAAATCTAAAAAAACATTTAACTTCCAGTGATTCCTAAAGGATATAGTTGAAAACGATTTTTTAACATTATCAATCAATTTAATTTATTTTTTCCTATATTTGTTTCAGCACAAATTTTTATCGTATAATTATCTGGCCTTTATTATTAGCTGTTGGATCGCCCAATGATTCAATGTCACTGCTATTTTTTAACTTGTGTTACTTCAAATAACAGCTAACAAATCTTCTTGCGACATTAACAAAAAAAGTGATAATTCTTTAACAGTCATTCTTCATTTTCATTCATTAAAATCTAACGTTTATGAAAAAATTTATCATTCGTTTTTTGTTGTTGTTGCTATGCATTACAACAATACAAGTTATTGGTTTTGGCCAGGAAAAAGGGCGTGTCCTGAATATCCAGGCCGAACAGCGAACCGATGGGTCAGACATCATTGATGTGTATTACGATCTCCTGGGATACCAGGGTTCATACAACATCCAGGCCCAACTTATCCTTAGTTTGAGTAACCAGGAAGAGGTGCTTGAGGAGTATTGTACCGGGGATTTTGGACCTGGCATAGCGCCAGGGACTAACAAGCATTTTGCTTTTCATGTTGGTGGCCAACGTCCGGATTCGGAAATTCAAAAAGTCCATATCGAAGTCAGGGCATACTTTACAATGGGAGGCCCCTGTTCGGGACAAGCCACGGTTTCCTACCTGGGAAAAACCTATAACACCATTCAAATTGGCGGGCAGTGCTGGTTAAAGGAAAACCTGGATGCCGGTACGCGGATCGATTATGAAGTCCTGCCATGGCTCGATGATCAGATTGAAAAGTATTGCTATGACAACCTGACTTCAAATTGCGACACTTATGGAGCTTTGTATCACTGGTGGGAGGCAATGTTTTACGGACAGGGGCTTCCCGGGGATCAGGGCATTTGCCCTGCTGGCTTCCATATTCCAACCAACCAGGAGTTCACCATTTTGGTTAACCTTTTCGGAGGTTTTGCATGGGCAGGCGGCGCGCTCAAATCGCTCAACTTTTGGGAGTCGCCAAATACCGGAGCTACCAACCTCAGCCATTTTTCTGCCCTTGGTTCAGGAACAGGGTATAATACTGCCGGACTTGGTGGGCCAGATGCATGTTTTCAACTGGAGGAGGTATCGTATATGTGGACTTCAAGCATGACGGCAGGGCCCAATAAGCCAGCCTTTGCATTGTATCATAACAATGGTCAATCAGGATTGATTAACCTGACTGCTGAACCCTTTCCATTTGGGAGCGTAAGATGTATGAAGGACTGTGCCCAGCAACCTACTGCATCAAATGCTGGCCCCGATCAAATAGTAAGCAATAGTAATTTCACAACACTTGCCGCAAATACACCTGATCACGGCCTTGGAAAATGGATAATAAAAAGCAATCATAGCGCCGGTAAAGATGGGGAGGTGGCTGATCAATGGGATCCTGCTTCATTATTCTATGGATATCCCGGAGAAATATACACCCTCGAGTGGCAAATTTCCAACGAGTGCACAATGACCGTAAACGAATGTTTAATCACTTTTTCGACCTTGAATTGTGGTGAAGATTTTACAGATAATCGGAATGGCATGGTTTATCCCACAGTTCAAGTTGGTGATTATTGTTGGATGGCTAAGAATATGAATATTGGCGAACAAACACCTGTTGGGGAATATAACCAGTCGGGTGGTATCGAGAAATCCTGCTATGATGATGATGGTGCAAACTGTGATCAATATGGTGGATTGTATACCTGGAGCGAGGCCGTTCAGCAAGAATACACCGGGGATTACAGAAGGGGTATTTGTCCACTAGGCTGGTTTGTGCCAACTGACAATGCATGGTGTAACCTCACCTTCTCAATTGATGCCACAGTTGATTGTGAAACAACCTTTGATTATACCGGAACGGATGCAGGCGGGCAACTTAAGGAAGATGGAACAGCACATTGGCAGAGCCCAAACACAGGAGCTGTAAATACAAGCGGTTTTACAGCGCTTGGTTCAGGATGGGCCACGAATAATTGGAGCAACAAAGGGTTTCATGAAATGAATCAAACAACAAGATTCTGGACCTCGAGCAAATATGGTACTTCAAACAGATACTACTGGTACCTGGGTAGTAACGAAAGCCGTGTGGGCAGGGAATATGGCTCATGGTATTACGACGAATACAGTATTAGATGCGTACATTATCCTAACTATTAATGATGGAGGTTATAATGAAAACAATAAAAACACAAATTGCATTATTGATCATGCTTCTGGCATCAGCAGGCGTTTGGGGGCAGTATTTTTCTGATGTATCCAATGCATTTGATATGGATACTAAAGTACCTTACGTAAGTTCCTGGTGTATTGAAGAAGGTTCTTATTTTATGCCCGGCCAGGAAATTATCATAACCTTCAGCCTTTCTGAAGGGAACTTTTTATCGGTTGAACTGGGATTTAGTGATGTAGAGGGTGGCGACATCCAGATATTGCAAACATTGCCTTATCCGGAGCCGGCTTTTATCACTATTCCTGAAGTGCCATATACTGCTTTTGCTAAGTTTTATATCATTGCAAAAGATACGTATGGCCACGAAAACTATTATCCCATACCGTACGAAGGATATTTCAACATTGGGCCACACATCCAGTCGGTAGATGTACCAGTCGGCTGGTCCGGAATTTCAAACCCGATGTTTCCAGTTGATTCATATGTAGGTAATATACTTGCCAATGTGATGAATGACGTGGTAATTTTACAGGATATGGAGAATGTTTATTGGCCCGGTGGTAATGTTTATACCTTATCCAACTGGGAAATTTTTAAAGGCTATTTGATAAAAGCACAAACCCCGTTTAGCGTAGATCTAGAAGGTACCTCAATGAACAATTGTATCTGGTATGGCTTAACCTTTCCGGAAGGATGGTTTCTGTTTTCTGTTCCCGGAAAATGTGATCTTGATGCACAGCAGTTCTTTGACTGGAACCTCTGGACGAGTGAAATTATAAAAGAAGCTGCCGGATGGAGGGTATTGTGGCCCGATTACAATATCAATACCCTTGAAGTGCTCGAAAGAGGCAAATCTTACTTTATAAAGTCAGATTGGGCAAACGAAGATTGGGCACCAAACCCTTGCTGGGAGGGAGAAGACAGGATTCTAATAAAGGAGCCTGACACTCCGCATGCCTGGAATAAACCCTATCAAACACCATTAAGCCATACCATTGCAATTCCTGAAAATGTTGTAAACAGTAACAAACTACCCGATGATGCCATTATTGGTGCTTTTTCACAGGAGGGTTTATGTGTGGGTATTTCGCCTGTAGAGGCTTATCACCTCACTGTTTTTGGGAATGACCCCACTACTGAGACTATTGATGGAATGCTACCGAATGATATGATTTATTTTAAAGTTTGGGGATTGGATGGCCAGAATGAAATGGAATTGATACCTGAATTTGATCTTGCTGTTGGCTGGAGTGACGGAACTTTTGTTCCGGATGGTTTATCCGTAATTACCGGGTTTAAACTTGAGGCTCTCAGTGTGGATGATTTCAGTGCTCAGCGAATCGGCTTGCATCCGAATCCTGCCAGTACTATTGTATACATTACAACAGGAGGAGGTCAAAATTTCCATATGGAAATGGTGGACAACAGGGGGTCGGTAGTTTATGAGAGCAGTTTCAACAGCCGATGCACTATTGATTTAACAAACCATGCACCCGGGCTGTATTTTGTAAAGATATTTAATGAAGAAACTTTTTCGATGAAGAAATTGATGGTAAAGTAGGAAATTAATTTTTAATCCTGACAGGATCCAATACCCTGTCAGGATTTATTTTATTTTTTAGCTATCCACAAATTATTGTCCTTTTGAATATCCGGGATCAGCTCATTTCCCAAACTGATTTCTTTCACCTTTTTATCGGTGTACAACTGAATTGCAGTCATTTTCGCCGCATCTTTCCAAACCCTTGCGCTTTGGTTGATTTGTTCTTCAGAACCATCGGTATATGTAACATGGATTTCTATAGGTAGAGGAATATTTCCTATTTTTTCAACCAACACAAGGTTGTTATTGGTAAGATCTTTTATTGCCAGGTCAGGATACCCCGATTCAAAAAACCACGGGTTCCAAAACCATGACAGATCCTCACCTGTCATTTCATTAAATGTATTAAAGAAATCGTAAGGTGATGGATGTTTTCCATTCCAACGCTGCATATATTCCTGTAGAGCCACCCTGAACAATTCTTCGCCAAGTGTTTCTTTTAGGAAATGATAGGCTACAGCCGGGCGGGTATAGGCAGCCATGCGTTGGGTCTGATAGTCGTTGAAAATATAAGTGGGAATCATTGGAGGCAATTCGTTCTCGCTACCAGCGAATTTCTCGTAGGCCGATATAGTACGTTGAAGATAATTGTCCTCAGGTTCATATTTTTCAAGAAAGCCAGTAGGTAGATACCTTGCCCAGCCTTCATCCATAAAAGCATATTTTCGTTCGTTGGTTCCCATGTAAAAAGGAAAATAGTTGTGCAATATTTCATGGAACGTCAGGCCCTGTAAATCTGCATAATCATCAGGAGCACCATCATTGGCCATCATTGGGAACTCCATGCCACCTCTCTTACGGCCGTTTGCAAATACAGTTACCTGAGGGTAGGGAAATGGCCAACCCGGCAAATCGTACGACATATATTCAACGGCATTGCGGGCAATCATAGCCACATCCTGGTAGTGTATTGCACTGTCAGGATAAACTGCCGATGTTAGTACCCGTTTTCCTTTTGAATCCACCACAAGGCTTACTGCATCCCAGTTGGCATTATTGCTTGCCGCAAAAGCAAAATCGGGAGTATGTTGTGCCCGGAATTTCCAGGTGTTCTTTTCCCTGGGTTTTGTAACCATTCCATTTTTGTAATCTTTTTGGGTAATGATATTAATAACGTCATCTGATGTTAATGCCTGCTGATATATATCTGCAATCTTCTTCTGAAAAACTTTATCAGGATTTTGAAGTTCACCAGTTGCCCAAACGACGAAATCTGAAGAGACGGTGATGTTAACATTGTAATTATTGATGTCGTTATAATACTCGGCCATGCCTGCGTAATCTATCATATCCCAACCATCAATATCATCGTAAACGGCAATTTGCGGATACCAGTAACCTGCAAACAAATGTCCTTCGTTGTACTGTCCAAACCTGATCCATCGTTTTTGTGGCAATGTAAACTCCCAATCAATTTCAACTTTAGTAACACTGCCGGGTGCCAAAGATTTTTCCAGCTTAACTGACATATTGGTAGCACTCTGATAAACATCCCTTGAGGCAGGATCATATTTTACTCCATCAATTTGAAGTTTTGAAATTTCCATCCCATCGGTTAGATCGACGTTGCCGATGCTGAACTGGCGCGAATTTCCTTTTTTGTAAATGTTCTGGTAAAGCCTGATAACGATTCTCTTTAAGGTATCCGGGCTATTGTTATAATATGAAATAGACTCGCTGCCATCTATTAAACCGGATTCAGGATTTACCCAAACATCGATTTCGTAATCGGAATGGTTTTGCCAGTAGTTAGGACCAGGAGAGCCATCTTTCGAACGGGTTCCATTTTTATATGCCCCTGCATATTCCCTTGGGAAGTAATCGATATTAAGTTGAGAAAAACCATCAATAGCAAGAAAAGTACTTACCAGGAGAATTATAACATTCTTCATCATTTCAAAATTTTAATACATGCATTACTAACAGCAAAAATAGAAAAACGGTTCAATCCATAGTTGGATTGAACCGTTAGTTAAGTCAAATATTTTTTGTTCAGCATTAAAATCCTGCAGCTACACCAATTGTCCAGAAAGGTTCGCCACTTCCGTAGGGAGAATTTTCATTATTCAACACATCAAAAAGTACCTGGACATATGCATATGTTCTTCCGCCGAGGCGTTGTGAAAAACCGGCTCCGAGAAAAAGAAACGGTACCCATTCGCGATAGGTCTCATAACCTCCACCATCAACCGGCCTTTGCAGCTCATAGTTAATGGTTGCATACTCAGCATGTACATATGCCTGTGGAATTACCCTGTACCGGCTAAAGATTCTAATCCCATAATTACTTGTTTCATAACTGCTACCATAATTATCATATTTAAGGTATTCATATCCTGGCTGGATACCCAAGGAAAGTTTTGGAGTAATTTTATAGGCAGCAAGTGGCCAAATTCCAATAGCTGTATAGCTTCCAAAGGTGAATGTAAGGTTACCTCCAAAATACCACTTGCTGGGGCCCTTGTTTTTCTCTTTTTTAACATAGGGATTGCTTTGCTGTTGATCTGGTGCTTGTTGTTGGTTCTCAACCTGGGTAGTATCTTTAACCTGTTCAGGCTCTTCTACCTGAGCATAACTTGTTGTGCCAATGAATGTACTGATCAGAAAAATAAGTAGTAGTTTTTTCATAATTGTATGATATTTCAATTTTCAACAAAGATAATAAAGCAATTTAGATGGATAATAAAAGTAAAGTTTTGCAATAAAAATTAGCGAAATTTAACACCTTAAAATGCGCCACCAATGGTGAAGTATACCCATTTGTGTGAAAGGGCTCCCTGGAATTTTGGGCTTAGCATCCTGACACCGGTTTGTAGTGACAAACCTTTCCATTTGTAAGCGAATCCGATGTTCAGGTCCGTTAGAAAAGTGTTGATGTTCTTGATGGTATGTGCATTGTTTATAGCAAAATAACCTCCTTGCAATGAAGCATCGTAAAACATCATATTGAATCTTAATTCAGAAAAGAAGTATAAATATTTTAAGCGTTTATCAAAAAGATGATCAGGTGAGTAATAATTGCCGTTTCTTCCGGCACGAATCCTTATACCACCACTCAGATCAGTGTACGGCGTACCAACACGGGCTGTCCCCAATGCATCCAGTTCAAGCCAAGATTCTTTGAAATCATTAAAAAGTTCCTTCTCCAACGCAATGCTGTAGTTCAGACAGAAATCATTTTTTATTTGATAATCCCAGCCCGGAATAGGTTCGGAAGTTGGGAGCACTAAATGAACACCATTTTGAACCAACTCACCACCGGAATATTTACCCAGCAAACCAAGCTGCAACTCACTCGACCACCTGAATTTTCTGTAGTTGTCAAAATGTGTCGATTTTATGCCGAACATCAGGTAGCCGGCGTATGGACGATCGGTAGGGTTTGGGTCGCCCCAAACATTTCTTGGTGTGAAAATGTGGTGTGTTAGTGTAAAACTATAATGTGGTTGAGAATTCACAAACGGAACAAACAGGAGTTTTGTAAGTTGAATGTTTTTAAGCCAGGGAGTATAATATTCAATTTCAACACCGTTGGTGTAGTACCTGTCGGTTTGGAGAAAAACATCATTTTCCCATTTGACCTTCAATAAATGTTCGTTATTCACCTTATCCCTATTGTGAGGGGAATAATACTCATCCTGTCCAAAAAGGCTGGTAATAAAAAAAATCGTTATTAAAATCAGGGAAACTCGCATTCAGTCTGTTGCGTACCAATGGTTTATAGCAGCAAAATTAAGATAATTTATAGCGAGTTCTTTATTGGTATGATTTTGTAAGCGCCTTGTATCGAAAACAATCTATGGTATGGTCGTTCACCATACCCATGGCTTGCATGTATGCATAAATTATAGTTGACCCGACAAATGTAAAACCCCTTTTTTTCAAGTCTTTACTGATGGTATCTGATAGTTCAGTTTTTGCCGGGATGTCGCTCATTGTTTTAAATTGATTTCGGATGATCTTTTCATTGACGAATCCCCAGATGTACTTATCAAATGACCCGAACTCCTCCCTGATTCTGAGAAATGCATTTGCGTTTTTAACACTTGCATGAATCTTCAGTTTGTTTCTGATGATGCCTGCATTTTGAAGCAACTCCTGAATTTTCTTCTCGTCATAAATTGCAATTTTCTCAAAGTCAAAATCATCAAAAGCCTGTCTGAAGTTATCGCGCTTTCGTAAAATAGTAAGCCAACTCAATCCTGCCTGAAAAGCATCAAGCAGTAAAAATTCAAAATGTTTCCTGTCATCGTGCACCGGCACGCCCCATTCTTTGTCGTGGTAGTCGAAAAAATCAGAATTTCCGGAAGCCCATTTACATCGGTTCATAATTGTTGTGTTTTGAGTTTAATGTTCAGTGTTCAAAGTTTGTCCATTCAATAAATGCATCAAATGTGGTTGCCAATAACATCAGATTGGCCGCACAATGCTACCAAAAGGATTTCACCCCTTTTCGATGAGGGCAACAGCATGGGCTGCAATCCCTTTTTCCTTTCCAATAAACCCCAATTTTTCAGAAGTTGTGGCTTTAATCGAAATATCTTCAGTATTGATTCGCATGCATTCAGCCAAAACCGCTTTCATTTTTTCGATATGTGCCGATACCTTTGGTGCCTGCAGGCATATTGTTGAATCGACATTCCCGATTTTATATCCTTTATCATACAGTAGTTGGACTACTCTTCCCAGAAGAATTTTGCTGTCGATACCTTTATACTGTTCATCTCTATCCGAGAAATGAAAACCAATATCCCTCAGGTTGGCAGCACCAAGAAGTGCATCACAAATAGCATGGATCAATACATCGGCGTCAGAATGTCCAATTGCGGTTTTATTTGAAGGAATTATAATTCCACCTAAAGTTAGTGTTTGCCCTACACCTAACCTGTGTACATCGTAACCAAATCCTACTCTCATATTCATCTTAAAAGCGATTAAGTGGGTTTCAAATATCGTAAAATTCCCGGAAACAAAAAAGCCGGAAAGTTTCCCCTCCCGGCTCCAAATATTTTTTTCAATCTATAACTTTAGTCAAGCCTAATACTTTAGTTCACTTTAGGCACTTCAAACTCCAGGCACTTTAATCCTACTGTCTGTTAAAAGCATCAAAGTCGAACAAGAGGGTGAACCTGAGTGTATTTTCCATTGGGTTTTGCTGTTCCAGGGGAATCAGATAGGAGAAGTCAAGTCCAAAAACATTGTACTTCAAACCAGCACCCAGGGTAAAATATTTACGGTTTCCCTTGGTTTTATCTTCATAAAAGAAACCAGCCCTGATGGCAAATGTTTTATTGTACCAGTACTCTGTACCAATTGAAAAATAAAATTCCCGCATTTCTTCTTCAAATCCGCCGGGAGCATCATACCATGACTGAATCATTCCCTGTACAACTGAAACATCAGGATCTTTACCTGCTGCAATCACTTTTTCACCATTCTCATCATATACCGGTTGGCCTAATGAATCCTGTGCATAAATTGGTGGTGTCGGTACAAGTAATTTATTGATGTCGGCAGTGAATGATAAGCGGTTGTAATCATCAAGATCTATTGTCAACCTTGGCCCGAACTTCAGGTTAGTCGGAATAAAATCTTTTTCAGTGGTAGCGTCAGTATAAGATATTTTCTGACCAATATTTGAAATATTAATACCGAATGCAAATTCTGCTTCGTCCACCTTTCTCCAGTTTAATTCGCGCTGATGGTAAACAGCGATGTCTGCAGCTATTGAAGTACCGGCTTTGGTTTGTTGCCCTTGGACAACCTGGCCTTGTGTGAGGTCAGAATAAATAAACCTGGCAGCAACGGCTCCGGACCATGTATCTGAAAATTTCCTGGAATAGGTACCGTCGATTGCAAATTCATTTGGCCTGAAGTTACCAATTACATTACCTGCATCATCAGTAAAAGTAATATCACCCAAAGAGAAAAATCTTAATGAAGCGGCCACTGTTTGTTTATCATCCAATCGATAATACCCTGCAACATAGGCAAGATTAATGTCATTTACGAGTGCTCTCAGCCAGGGGCTGTAAGCTGCTGAAAAACCTACTTTTGAATCAATAAAAGCATATTTCGCAGGGTTGTAATGCATGGAGTTGGCATCTGCAGTTGTAGCAACACCGGCATCGCCCTGGGCACCACCTCTGGCATCGGGAGCAATGGTAAGAAATGGAACTGCAGTGGTAATGGTATTTGTTTGTTTTCCTATGTAATCATCGGGGTTGTATTGGGCATAGGAACTAGCAGAAAATAATAGTATAATAATTGCTGCTAAAATTGTCTTTTGGCTCATAGAATTAATTTGAAATTTTACTGAAATTTAAGATGCAAAGTTAACGGAGAAATATTTTTAATATTGTTATTTGGATAAATACAACGGTACTATAAACAAAAATGTTTTGTCTTAGTTCGAAATGACCAACTTTTGCGTTCTTTCTGTTTGATAACCACAGTCATTACCCACTTTAATTTTGTAGAAATAAAAGCCGGGTTTTAGCTTGTTACCGCCACTATCTTCACCATTCCAATAAATGGGATTGATGGTATATCCGTTAGTTTCTACTTTTTGTGGTGCAAGAGTTGTTGCCAATTGGCCATTGAAGTTATAAATCTCGATTATAACATAAAGGTCCTCCCCAAACTGGTTGTGCCTGAAGGAAAACCTGGTTTCATCCCTGAATGGATTGGGGAAATTGAGCACCTGGGTTAGGTCCATATTAAGTTGGTCAGAAACATAAAAATCAATAACAACAGAAGATGAGTTATTAAACATATCCCACACTTTCAGATCAAGGGTATGCTTTCCCTCACTTAATTGCTGAAAAGGGAAAATGATTTTTCCGGATGTATAATCATCTATTTCCGGTTCAAAATAATCGTTTAAAAGAATTACATTACTCGACATCCCATCCAGTGTAGCAACCATATCGTGGCCTACACCACTACTAAACGAATTAATGCCGCCTGTGTCGTTTAGTTCAGCATATAAAATTGGGCTGTTGTTTACAACACTTCCATTGATAAATGATTCATCGTTAAGATAAGCAATAACCTCCGGTCCCTGGTCATCAATGTCCATGGATTCGTCGTATCCACCCAAAATAAACTGATCGAAATAACCGCCAGCATCACTCAGGCTATCCGAAGCATAATAGCTTAACTTACCATTACCATACTGGTAAGAAATGTCTTTGGGAATGACAAAGGAAAATGAAAATTTTCCATTCTCAACACTCACTTTTCCGCTGTACAAAATCCTGTCTTGCATTTGAAATTCTGCTGGAGTGCTTTTTGGGTCATTCGCCTGGGTGGTAAGAGTAACTGCCTTGTCGTACAATACCGGATAAAGTGTACCATTAAAATTATCAATAATATTCCGTTCGTCTGAGAAATCTCCAATATATCCTGACATGGTTACCAGGCTATTCGCTTTCAGGGTATCTGCAAATTCATCTACGGGTATTCCATTAATAGTCTCAGTAACAACATCATGTTTCGGGAATGCCAATTTCAATGCCGGGTCACCTAGCAGCACAAAATTACGGATGTTGGTATTGGATGGAGTCTTCGAGAATTTGATAAGGTCACCCAGTCTTGGATAATTTTCCGGTTCGGCCCTGAACAGGGTATCATAAATACGCCTGTTTAAGGTTAGGTTCGATTGTGCAAATGCCAGCCTTGTTGTTGTCATCAGTGCAATACCGCCGCCAATTGGATTAAGCAATACCAATTCTCCGGCAGAGGTCATTGTCGGGTTGTCGAAGCGGCTGAATTCGCAGGTTGCTGTAATAAATAAAGGGAGGGTATTGAAATTGTCCCATGAATTAATATCAGATATTTGCAATACCTTTTCTGAACACCATCCCAATTCGCCTCCGTGGCCTGTATAATTCATGATTAGAGCACCATCTTTAACCTGTTGATTGAGCGCAATTTTGGCATCGGGAAATCTGTGTCCGCTTGAAGTGGATACCTGTTGGAATGCATCAAGGTAGATTTTGTTGAGATTAATAGATGGGTTCATGCGGGCCACACTTTTGGCAAGTACGGTATCGGCCTGGTAGAAATGGAGGTTATAATCTTCATCATCTGCAACAAAGCACATTTTGTTTCTCCAGCTACCCTGTGTTTGTTCTGAGAACCTCATGTAGTTTTCGATCTTATCCACCATTTCTTTGGCTTCTTCAGGGGTGTTAACCGGTAGGCGGCCTATGCCGATATCAACATTTCCATTTGCATCATGACCTTCACTGGGATCCATCAGGCCAAAAAAGTCGTCGGTAACATACGATGATGTAAGTTTTAGTGATTGCTTTGACTGATAGGTCATAATGAAGTTCTTGTTCTCTTCAAGCCTGTTTTTGGGATCATAAGAGCCATCGCCAAAAAGGAGCAGATACTTTAACTGAGAGGGTGTCCCTGACCTTTGATAAATCATTTTAACAAAGTTACGAATGGCAGATGGGTCCTGTGCGCCAGAAGAAAACTCATTAAATATTTTTTCCGGTTTTACCACACAAATCTGCATGTCGTCCAACTCAGCGTGAAGGTTTTTAAGTCGCTCAGCCTGCTCTATAAAATCAGGATGGGAAATAATAATGAAATCATAGTTTTGCAGAGCATGAAGGTTTTGATTTTCAACCATACCTACAAATTCAGCTGCAAGAAAATCGTTGCTTTCAAACCCAATAAATTCCCTGAGACTATCGGTTTTAACATTAAATGTAAAAGTTTCGCCGTTTTGACTTGTGTTTATCTTTTTGGGTTCAAGTGGGTTGGTAACGTCCCAAATATAAAATTCAGGAGGTGTGGAGGATATCTTGAACTCACTAACCTTCCCTTCACCTACTGAAAAAACGTTCCTGAATGCAAGTTGCTGGCCGTAATATTTTAATTGGCGCATTACATTCACTTCAAAATAGTTTAGCCATCCCAGGGAGTTTTCATGTGGCTTATCGTAGTCCACACGTACATTAATCATGTCGGATGATGACTTGAACCGTTTGCTTTTGTTGATGGCATTGGCATAAATAATGACTGATTGTATAGGTATTGCCGGCACCGGAACAGATGTTAAGGAATCCTCATTAATTGAAAAAGTAAGACGGCTTAATAATGTCGACCGTGCGGCTACATCTGCTACAAAATAATTCGAGTAGTTGGTGTCAAGGTATGGGAATTCAAAAGGGAAAGAATAGGTCACTTCGTCTCCAAACTCCTCACCATACCAGGCTGCACCCGAATGGATCAGGTTTTTTTTGGCTGCTGCATGATATGCAAAATCATGAAACGAGCTATAAGTTTCTGATGGTGGGTGTGTGCTTTGCTCCAGGGTTTCGACTCTTTTTCCGGCATCGTCGCCTGCAGTTATAAAATAATAGGTGTAGTCAGAATACCGGTGATCGATATGTTTAAAGGCAAGTTTGATAGGTTCGTATATCCACTCCACAGGCGATTCACCATAAAACAAGATATAATCTCCATCATCAAAACTTCCGTCATTCCCATCTTCTACCACAATGGCATTTTCATGGAGATCGTCGTAAACAAAATCCGAATTCACTTCGGGAAGCATTCCACCACCGTTGCCATATAGCTGAATGTTTTGTGGATCCAGGTTATCAACATCCATTCCCATATCTTTGAATTGGCTGTAGGTTATTTTATAAATACCATTTTCCTTAACAGAAACCTTAAACCAGTCACCACTTGCAAGCACCGAGTTTTCCAGGAAAGTTTTTGTTGATTTCAGTGTGGTGGGTTCTACAATTAAAGGAGTTATGGTTAATGTGAACTGCACTAGTTGCTCAATCAAACCTGTCTGCTGATTAATTCTCAGTGGTAATAGTTTAAAAATATTGTATTGCTTACTGCTAATAACAGCAAGCTCAGTAAACGATTGCAAATCATCACTTACAAGGTCGATATCCGGCAAACCTAAAACTGTATTTTGATTTTCAAAGGCAATAAATACAGGGTTACTAACTTCAAATTTGTAGTTTAGTCCAGGAGTCTTTATTTCGATCATTTCCTGAAAAACAGGAAGTATTCCAAAAGCATCAACATTCTCGGCATCCGTAAAAGTGAGTATTCCAAAAGTACCTCCATTAAAAATTACCTCCTCGATACTTCCCCAATGAATAGTCTTTTGCTGTACTTTTCCCTGACCAAGTGCAAACAAGGGCAGGATAATGATCAACAAGGAAAAATATTTTATAAATAGCTTTTTCATATTATATGTAGTAAAACGAGTAATTAAAGTAACAAAAGTAATCATATAAAAATTACCTGGCAATCAGCAACTTCTCCACCGAGGTAGCCTGTTTGCCATTTTCGTCAGTAATTTTAGCTTTGTAAATATAAATTCCACCTGTCAATGTTCCTCCTTTGGAATTGGTACCATCCCATGGAATTGGGGTTGAATAAAAACCCCCGCTGGTCATCTTGTCGTTCATCACAGCAACACGGCGTCCACTAAGGTCGAAAATCTCTATTTCAACGTCGACCTCCGAACCAGAATGGTTGTGGTTGAACCTGAAGTTGGTTGTTGTTGAGAATGGGTTTGGAAAATTAATTAATTCAGAAATAACAATACTTTCGGTATCAACGACTACAAAGTCAAGAAATGATTCGCTCGAATTGTTGTACACATCCCAAACTTTAAATTTTAAAGTATGCTGGCCTGGAGGGATACTAAAAAACGGATAATTTACCGAACCTTTTTTATAGCTGTCCAAGTCAGCTTCATAAAAGTCATTAAGGATAAATGGATTTTCATTGTCGTTATTTAATATAGCCACAATATCATGACCAATGCTGTTTCCAACAGTATTAATCCCATTTTCATCAAAAACCTTTGCAAGCAGAACAGGATTTTCATTGGTAATGTTGCCGGGTTTGAAAAGGGTGTCATTCATATAAAGTTCTATCTGTGGCCCAACTTCATCAGCCATGCTTGTTTTGCTGTAACCCCCAACAATAATGTCTTCAAAATACCCATTGGCATCGTAGTTTCCATTTTCAGCGTAATAGCTGATCTTACCAAAGCCGTATTGGTATGCAATGTCTTTAGGAACAACAAATGAAAATGAAAATTTCCCTTCCTTTACTTTTGCCTTACCCTTATAGATCACATTTTTCCTCAACATAAATGTTCGTTCAGTACTTCCGGGGTCGTGACCAAGAGTGGTAACTTCAGACTCTTTATCGAAAACCACGGCATAGAGAGTCCCGTTAAAATCGGAAACCGGACTATTTATTTCATCGATGATCCTACCTGAAATGCTAACATTTGACAGCGCTTTAAGTGTGTCAGGATTATCGGTAATCGTTTGTTGGTTGATGGATTGTGTTTCGACATAATAATTTGGATAAGCAATTTTTAATGCCGGGTCACCTATGAGAACAAATTTTTTATCATTTGTTTCCGAGGTGCTTTCAAGTTTTGCCAGTCTGATCAAGTCGCCCATGGCATAATATTCACCGTCCACTTTTTCGAAAGCATATTTGTAAAAGCCTTTATTCAGACTGAGGTTAGATCCACCGAAAGTTGCACGGGCTGTAGTAAATAGCGAAACGGCCCCACCGTTTTCATTCAGAAAAACGTATTCACCGGCGGAAATCCTGTCGGGATCGTCGTAGCGAGTAAACTCGCAGGTTGCGGTAACAAACACCGACAACTTATCATAATTTGTCCAGCTATTGATGTCAGAGATTTCAAGAACCCGTTCGTGTGCCCAGCCAACTTCTCCACCATGACCGGTATAGTTCATTATCAACGAACCTTTTTCCATCCGTGTATTGATGGCATCGTTAACATCGGGATAGCGTTGGCCTCCTGGGGTTGAAATTTGCTGATAAGAATCAATATAGATTTTGTCGATATTGTACGACCGATAGGTAGTATCTAAAAAGTTTGCCAGCTGTTCAGCCTGGTTCATGTGTGTATTGCCGTTTTCGTCGTCAGCAACAAAGGTGATCATATTGCGCCAGTCGCCCAATGAAGCAGATGATTTGGCATATTGATGAACTTTGTCAATCGCCATTTGCGCTTCTTCCGGTGTTCTTACAATAAACCTGCCGATACCAATGTCAAGCAGTTCGTCATAACCATCACCTTCACCGGGATCTAAAAAGCCAAAATAGTCATCGGTGGCATAAGAGCCAATCTGGTGTAGGGATTCCACGGATTCAAACGTTGGGACAAAGTTGGTATTTTCGGCCTTGATGTCTTTATAATCGTAAGAAGCATCCCCAAAAAACAACATATACTTGGGTTCATTGCCTTCCTCTGCACGCTCATAAAACATTCGCATTAAGTCTTTGATGGCAGTTATATCCTGTGCGCCGGATGAGAATTCGTTATAAACCATCTGTGGGGTAGCAACCAATACTTCCAGGTTTGAAAATGATCGGTGAAAATCTGCAAGCCAGTTAGCCTGATCAAGAAAATCGGGATGGCTTACAATTACATATTCAATATTTCCGGCACCATGAAGGTTTTGGTTTGCCACTGTTTCAACAAATTCAACAGTCAGGTATCCGTCACCGTTAAAAGCAACGAATTCTTTCAAATCCGGGGTTGGTAATACAAAGCGCTGTGTATTTCCGGTTGCGGTAGTTGATACCTGTTTAACGTTGATAGGATCTGTAACTTCCCATATTTCTACGCTTTGGGGTGCATTGTTCATTATAAATTCTGAAACATAATCCGTACCCACTGAATGGGGATCCCTGAAGATTACCTGGCTACCTGCAAACGACATATTGCGTATGGCATTCACCTCGATAAAATCAAGCCAGCCCGTTGAGGTTGTTGTTGATTTGTTGTACTGAATGTCAACTGTAACATTATCTCCGGTAGTATTGAATACCTTTTCGGCTGTTACTGTCCTGGCATAATCGCCATTGGGTCCTGATGATACACCAGGAACCAACATGGTAACCACAGTTGTACCATCAACAGAACCAAAAAACGAACTTGAAGATGGTGATTTGGCTACAGTTTTAACACGCAAATAATGCTCGGTTGTGGCATCAAGGTTTGGAAAATTGAAATCGAAACTATAATTTTTTGTAAAATCAAAAACCTCACCGTACCACTCACGGCCTGATTTGATCAGGTTCACATTATCCTCTTCATGAAAGGCGTAATCGGTAAATTTATTTACAGTGTAATTGGGAGTTTCGTTGCTGGATGAAATTGATTCTATTCGTTTCCCGGTCCCAATGTCAGTTGTAATAAAATAGTAGGTGAAGTCAGAATACACATTTCTATGATGATAAAACCTGCTTATGTCAGCCCTTAACGTCCATTGGTGAGGTGACTGGCCATAAAACAGAAAATAATCTCCTTCGTTAAAGTTGCCGTCACCACCATCAAAAACTTTAATTGCATTTTCCTGAAGGTCATCATGGCGGAATTCATCATTGGGTTCAGGTAACATTCCGCCGCCGTTTCCGTATAAGCGGATGTTTTTCGACTTGAGTGATCCTACACTTACACCCATGTCCGACAAATCGCTATAGGTAATCTTATAAATTCCATCTTCTGATACCCTGATTTTGTACCAGTTTCCATTTGCCAAAACGGATCCGTCAGCCCAAGTATTCAGATCATCTCCTGACTTTGTTGGCATTTCAGATATATTCATAACAAGCTCACAGGAGATCAGTTTTTCATATTTGGCTGTTTCCGGGTTTAGCCTGAAAGGTGAAAATGAAACCATTGTAAAAGGCTGCTTCCTGGCATTGGCAATATTACCCTTCACCTCAATATTTTCCGAAACAGAAAAAAGATTGTCAACAACCAGTAATTCTTCAGCTGTCAGGGATTCGAATTTAGGATTTTGAAGATTTATACTCACCGATTCCACATCCTTGCCCAATGCGATCTTTTTCTCAAAATGTGGTGTGGCAGGAGAGCTTTCACGGTATGATGCATCCGTAAAATTCAGTCGTGTCTGAAATTCGGTTTCAGATAGTTGAATTTCCTGAATTGGATTCCAGTCCAGGATCACCTGTAGAGTTTGGTTTTGATTGAAGGCCAGAACCGGTGTTGCGAGTAAAAGTAGTAGGTAGAGTGATGATCTAAGCTTCATCATTATATCAAGTTTACTGAGTAAAACCATAGTTAGTATTTAACGTTATTATAAATTTGTTTGTTCAATTATTGCCAGTTGTTTTAAAAATCTGAAGTACAAAAGCCTTAGGAGAACAAAAAAAATATAACTTCGAAGTCTTAAAACGTTAGCTGCTATGCAATATTGCTGCCAAAATTGTCACTTTAAAATATATGCACTAATAAAGAGTTAATTAATTGTTAATTGGTTGCGTGCGTAGAATGTGAACATGTTAAAATTTCAAAAAATCCTTTTTCTATCTGTATTACTGGTGTATTCCTGGGGAATTACCTTTTGCCAGGATTTAGCCTATTCACAGTTTTATGCCAATCCTTTATACCTAAATCCGGCCATGGCCGGGACGGAATATTGCCCAAAAATCCAGGTCAATTATCGCAACCAATGGCCATCTCTGCCTTCTGCTTTTGTTTCATACAGTGCTTCCTACGATCAATATGTTGATTTTATCCATGGAGGTGTCGGTGTAATTGTGAACTATGACAAAGCCGGAGAGGCCGGTATCAATAATGTATCGGTAAACGCCATGTACGCCTACCAGTTGAATGTTTCGGATGTTATTACCACCAACTTTGCCTTACAGGCTGGCTATGGCCAGCGAAACACCAATTGGAATGATTTGATTTTTGGTTCCCGCATCGACCCGAATACAGGCAATACATTGCCCCCTATTGTTCAGCCTGAAAATTTCTCTGATAACGTGAGTTACATTGATTTTGCAGGAGGTATTTTAGTTGGGATTGATGAAAAGTACTTTATTGGCGGGGCTGCCCACCATGTTACCCAGCCTGATATCAGCTTTTTCAACGAAAGCAATAATTTATTAAACATGAAAATTACTGCCCACGCCGGGGCACATTTTGACCTAGAGCAAGGATACAGTCGTTCAGGAGCTCCTGGGATGTCTATATCTCCAAATATCTTATATCAGCAGCAAGGACAGTTCAAACACCTGAATTTAGGCGCATATTTTTCGGCATCATATTTTACTGCAGGACTGTGGTACAGGCATGCTTTTGAAAATCCTGATGCTGTTATTCTTTCGATTGGTTTACAATACGATAAGCTTAGGTTTGGATACAGTTTCGACTTCACGATTTCAGAATTATCCATCGCCTCAGGGGGAGCACATGAGTTATCACTGGCCTGGATATTCGATTGCAACAAAAAAAGTAAAAGACGCAGAGCAATAAAATGTCCATCATTTTAGTTAATAACACTGTTTTTACAAAAAGTTTATGAAAATGTCTAAAATTCAGCAGTTAATTGGCATTATAGCCATACTTTCAGTACCATTATTCATTACTTCGTGTAAAGGGATTTTCGGATCGAAAAATAAAGTCTCTCCTACAACGGGTTGGGAATACAATAATCCACAAAATGGTGGCTTTGAGGTGGCCAAGGCCCGCAGCCAGGAAACCGGCCCCGGGCTGGTATTCATCGAAGGCGGAACCTTCGTCATGGGTCAAACCACCCAGGATCCTATGTTCGATTATAACAACACTCCTCGCAGGGTCACTGTCAGATCGTTTTACATGGATGAAACCGAAGTTACCAATCTTGATTACCTTGAATATCTTTATTGGCTAAGCAGGGTTTTTGGTGACAGTTATCCGGAAGTTTATTTCAAGGCCTTACCCGACACACTGGTATGGCGTGATCGCATGGCTTACAATGAACCACTTGCAAGCCTGTACCTCAGGCACCCGGCCTACCACGATTACCCGGTTGTTGGTGTTAATTGGATGCAAGCCACTAACTATTGCTCCTGGAGATCTGACAGGGTAAATGAAATGCTCTTGATCAGGCAGGGTATCCTTGAAATGGATCCCGACCAGCAAGATGAGAATAATTTTAATACAGAGGCTTACCTGGCGGGATTGTATACAGGACTTGTAAATAAACCTTTGCAGGATCTTAATCCCAGTGGTACCGGTGAGCGGGCTGTAAGGCTCGAAGATGGTATTTTGTTGCCAAAGTATCGACTTCCTACCGAATCTGAATGGGAATATGCAGCTGTTGGACTGGTGGGTGAATATGAAAATATTGCCTCAAGACACAGCTACCCATGGGATGGAAGCCAGGTGCGAAACACTGGAGATAAAAAATATTATGGTGGGTTTAACGCCAACTTCAAGCGTGGCAGGGGCGACTATATGGGTCTTGCAGGTAGTTTGAACGACGGCGCTGATATTACTGCTCCTGTTGGAACGTACGCACCCAATGATTTTGGATTGTACAATATGGCAGGCAATGTTTCCGAGTGGGTTCAGGATGTGTACCGCCCATTAAGCCACGAAGATGTTTCTGACTTCAGCCCCTTCAGGGGAAATATTTTCATGACTCCGCTCAGGGATGAAGAAGGATTCCTGGCTGAAAAAGATAGTTTGGGACAAATCAGGTATCGTGAAATCACCGTTAACGAAGCACAGGGCCGTACCAATTACCGCGAAGCAAATAATGTGAATTACCTGGATGGTGACAATAAAACTGTACTCGACCGTACCCAATGGGTTTCTGATGTGAACAATCAGAATTCAACAAAAGAAATGTACGATTTTGGCAATACAACATTGATCAACGATCAGGCAAGGGTATACAAAGGTGGGTCATGGAAAGATGGGGCCTATTATTTGAGCCCCAGTGTCCGAAGGTTTTTGGATGAAACCAAGTCAACCAACTATATTGGTTTCCGCTGTGCCATGGATAGGGTAGGTACTCCAGGAGAAAAATAAGCATCATAAATGATATACTTATAACCCCGTCGCAATAAATGTGACGGGGTTTTTTGTATTTTTATGCCTTCAATTGTTAAGCGTCATTTATGCGTCAAAAAATCACAGCACTTTATCAATATTTTTTAAGCAGTTCAGGAGTTTCTACTGATTCAAGGAACATTACCCGGGATTGTCTTTTCTTAGCCCTGAAAGGTGAAAACTTCGATGGCAATAACTATGCTCTTCAAGCTATCGAAAAAGGGGCTTTACTGGCCGTTGTCGACGATCAGAATCTTCAGCATGAAGAAGGCTGCTTTTTTGTTAGTGATGTTTTGCATTCTCTTCAGGAGTTGGCTATTTACCACCGCAATAAACTAAAAATACCGGTTATTGGAATAACCGGTTCCAATGGCAAGACCACTACAAAAGAACTTCTTGGAAGGATTCTGGAAAAGAAGTACAACACCTTTTTTACACAGGGGAATTTGAATAATCACATAGGGGTGCCCTTATCAGTTTTATCAATTGGTCCTGATACTGAAATTGCAATCATTGAGATGGGGGCTAACCATCCGGGCGAAATTGCTGAATTGTGCAATATTTCAAAACCTGATTTTGGGATTATTACCAATATTGGTAAAGCTCACCTGGAAGGATTTGGTAACTACGAAGGCGTAATTAAGGCAAAGAATGAGTTGTATGAATTCCTGGCAAAGAAGGATGGGTTGGTTTTTGTTAATAGTGAGAACCCTTTGTTAATGGATCTATCAGCTGAAATACCAAGAATTACTTATGGAAGTCAAGAAAGTTCTGTTTTGAAGGGAGTAGTTTTAGAAAGGGATCCTTTCCTGGCAGTATTGCTCAGCCTTGAAGCGGGGAATAGAAAAATCCGAACCCATTTAATAGGGGCTTATAATTTGGCGAATATTTTAGCTGCAGCATGTGTTGGACAGTATTTTCATGTTGACGACCATTTGATTTGTGAGGCACTTGAAAATTTTAGGCCTGAAAATAACCGCTCACAATACTTCAAAACAAGTTACAACACTCTTATTCTTGATGCCTACAACGCCAACCCCACGAGTATGGAATTGGCAATTAAAAATTTTGCTGAACTTACTGACTCTAAAAAAATGATGATACTTGGCGACATGCGTGAATTGGGTGAAGATAGCATAACAGAACATCAAAAAATCCTTGAGCTTGTTCTAAGCCTCAATCTGAAGGATGTCAGCCTGGTGGGACATGACTTCCTGGTGGCCGATCGCGAAAAGAAATTTTTACATTTCCATGATGCTGAGCAAGCTGGTAGTTTCTTTTCCCAGAAGAAAATAATTAATCACACGATATTAATAAAGGGTTCGAGAGGCATTCAACTCGAAAAACTGGTGGAGGCTTTTTAACATGGCCAAATACAATCTTATTGGTATAATGTCGGGTACTTCGCTGGATGGAGTTGATATTGCCAGCTGCCGGTTTACCGAACTTAATGGTATATGGGAATATTCCATTGACCGGGCAGAAACTATCAAATACAGCAACACGTGGAAAGAAAGGTTAAAGAAACAGAAAGAAATATCTGCTATTGACCTTGTACAGTTACACACAGAGTATGGCCGATTACTTGGCAACATGGCTAAAAAATTCATCGAAAAATATTCCCTGGCTCCTGATTTTATAGCCTCACATGGCCATACTTTATTCCATCAGCCATCAAAGCAATTTACTTTCCAGATCGGTAGCGGAGCAGAGATTGCAGCAGTAACGGAGAAAAAAGTTATTTGTGATTTCCGTACAACAGATGTTGCATTGGGTGGACAGGGTGCACCGCTGGTTCCGATTGGTGATGAATTACTTTTCGGGGAATACGACTATTGTCTTAACCTGGGCGGATTTGCTAATATTTCCTACAAAGAAGGAAACAAACGGATTGCCTTTGATATATGTCCGGTTAACATTATGTTGAACCAGTTAAGCAATAAGTTGGGACATGAATTTGATAAAGATGGATTGCTTGCGGCATCTGGAAATATTGACAAAACTTTGCTGGATAAATTAAACAGGCTTGATTATTATTCAAATAAACCACCCAAATCTCTTGGGGCTGAATGGTTGGAAGAGCAATTTTTGCCTTTGATGGTTGCGAGTCCACCTTCTATTCCCGACCAACTCAGGACTGTTGTTGAACACATTGCTCAGCAAATTGTCGCCTCAGTCAACACAAAACCCAAAGCTCGCATCCTTATAACAGGTGGTGGGGCCTTTAACCGATTCCTCATTAATCAGATCCGAAAAAAAGCAGGATGCCTTCAAACTATAATTCCGGAAGAAAACATTGTCAATTACAAAGAGGCTCTGATTTTTGCTTTTCTTGGACTACTGCGTATGATCGAACGACCCAATTGTATAAAATCAGTAACGGGCGCATCAATTGATAATATTGGCGGGGCAGTTTATCTGGGTAAAAATACTGAGTGATGAAAGGTTGTCGGAAATACCTTAAATTTGTAAAAACTGAAAATTTACCATCATGGAATCATTAAAAGTTCTTGTGTTAGACGATGAAGTGGGTATCACCGAAAAGATGGAGCGGCATTTGACCCGAAAAAATTTTAAGGTACACACTGCGAATAATTCAAAGACTGCGTTTGCAATTCTGGAAAAACATCCCATCGACATTGCCCTCCTCGATTTCATGATCCCCCACGATTTAAATGGTATTGAGGTATTGAAGCGGATTAAAGCCAGTTATCCCGCAACCGAAGTAATTATGGTGAGTGGGCAGGAAGATATCGATATCGTAATTGAAGCCCAGCGGCAGGGAGCTATCGATTTTGTCCGCAAACCATTCAATTTTCATGAAATTCTTTTTGCTATCGAGCGGACTGGAAAATTCGTACAGTTATTGAATAAGTTGCAAACTGTCGAGGAACAGAAATCACTGATTTCACGCGAGCTCGAAACCATGGTTGAACGCGATTTTATCGGCACCAGCCCTGTAATAAAAAAAGTAGTGGATATGGCCATCAGGGTTGCTCGCGATAAGGATGCCAGTGTTCTGATTACAGGAGAGAATGGTACAGGAAAGGAAATTATTGCCCGGATCATTCATTATGCAAGCGACCGTAAAAAAAGCATTTTCGTGCCGGTAAACAGCTCTGCTATCCCCGACACCCTGATCGAAAGCGAATTTTTTGGACATAAAAAAGGTGCCTTTACCGATGCCAAAGAAGATAAAAAAGGTTTTTTTGAAACGGCCATTGGCGGTACATTGTTCCTTGATGAAATTGCAGATATGCCATTTTCATTGCAAGCCAAATTGCTCAGGGCCATGGAAGAAAGGAAGATCACCCGCCTGGGAAGCTCAGTGGAGATTGCTGTGGATATCCGCATTATTTCGGCAACCAATAAAAACATTGAAAAACTGATTGAAGATGAAACTTTCAGACTCGACCTCTATCACCGCATTAATACCTTTATTATAAACATACCGCCTTTGCGCGAACGCCCCGAAGACATTGAACCCCTGCTGAGGCATTTTGTAAATGATTTGTGTAATAAAAAGAAACTCAAGGTTCCCGAAATTGACAAAGGCCTCATAGGCCAGCTCACACGCTACGCTTTTCCAGGTAACGTTCGTGAACTTCGTAACATGGTTGAGCGGGCACTGATTCTTTCTGATGGAAATATTTTGACCCGTGAGGATTTTGCCATCAATTTTGAAGACCCTAAAGAAGCAGCGGCAAGTCCATCTTTTCAATCCTTAAATTTGGATGAAAATGAAAAAATGCTGATCGAATCGGCTCTGCGGGAAACCGGTGGCAACCAGATCAAAGCCGGCGATCTCCTTGGTATTTCACGTGATGCTTTAAAGCATCGGATAAAAAAGCATGGGATAACTATTCATCGGGTAATTGATTAGGGATGCATTAAAACGCCATTTACAAGTCCGTATGCTTTTAAAAATTTGTGGGTCAGCCCGGCCTTATAATCTCATGAGAGGACATTGCATCTTCCTTTGTATGAGAAAATGTATTTAGTTCAAAGCAAATTCACTGTGGGTTTTCACCCTTATGGGTGAATATACAGCACTTATATTCACCCACATTTTTCTTATTGAAATTATCATTCCTGCTAAGTTTGTTTGTAATATGTATTCATTCAGGGTTTTACATTTAATATGCTAATTCTCCATGTTTAAATAATTTGTTGGCATAACTTTCGAGTATACCATGAAAAATATGACACAGCAATATTAGTGTTGCGTCATAAATCGAACAAATTCAATTGATTACAAATATTGTTTTTTTGATCGTTCTTTGAAAAGTCTGTAAATAGCTCATTTAAAGGTGTTTTATCAAAAACTGAAACACT